>CENL01039715.1_pt1 | contig 293349 bp, 216 predicted proteins | sample 530221 | NCBI WGS metagenome assembly CENL01 (sample SAMEA2619791, study PRJEB7988) | marine metagenome | isolation source: saline water (ENVO:00002010), including
CCTGTGTGGTATCAATGATAAAAACATTGTCGGTGAGTTTTAATTCACACCAAAATGTAAATGATTCTCTGCTCGGTTCCACTACCCAGGTGGAACCGGGTTTTCTCGCTTGCTGAAACAACTCAGATTTTACTCTCGTGAAAATTACCGGAATTCTTGAATGCGCTGTAAAGATCAAATATCGCTACTGTCTTCGTTGATGTTATTGACTGTTTTTTGTTTTGGATGCTCCGGAAGTGGAACGGAAGTCCAACTCGAAAATGTCTCCGGAGTGGTCACAATGGATGGTAAGCCACTTGCCGATGCCGTGGTGGTTTTTGTACCTGAGAAAGGGAATCCTTCCACTGCTCAGACAGATGCAGAGGGAAAGTATCAACTTGCCCATCGAGGCAACGCGATGGGCGCCATTCCCGGGAAGCATAAAGTGCTCATTACACAAGGCCAACCTCCGGCTCCTGAGATCGACCCCGACGCCGATATGTCCGAGATAGATCCGGAAACAGAAGCTGGTTTAGAAGACGTTGGTAACGAAGAATCTTCAAATCCGAATGCGAATTCAGGTAAAAAAAATCCCATCCCGGCAAAATACAATACGAATACGACTCTGACAGCAGAGGTGAAAGCGGGAGAAAATACCATCGATTTCAAACTGGAGTCGAAATAACACTTTGACATGGAAACCACATTCAACACCTGGCATTCAAAAACAGTCTGTCAGGTAACTCTGAAACGGATCTGAGTCTTACGTCTGATTTTTTAAGGAAACTGATCTTACTATTAAATTACCTGACCCGAAATTACTGACAGAACTCCTGCGGTAAACTGATTTTCGATCTTTCGTTAAAAGTTTTAACCAGGTTGAATAACGGGACATATTTTCAAAAATTAGATTATCCCTATCTCTTATTTCTTTATTTATCTGGAGATGAACATGAAGCGACTCACATCCAAACGGGGCTTTACACTGATCGAACTGCTGGTGGTTATCGCCATCATTGCAATTCTGATCGCACTGCTGTTGCCTGCAGTGCAACAGGCGCGCGAAGCAGCACGCAGATCCACGTGCAAAAATAACATGAAACAGCTGGGGCTGGCACTACACAACTATAATGAAACTCATGGCGTACTGCCCCCCGGTGCTATTAACCCGGCAGGGGCAAGAACGGCAGGATTTGGAAGTGAAGAAGCAACGAACGGGTTAAATCACACCGGTTTTACATTACTGTTGCCATTTATCGATCAGGGACCACTTTATAACAAATGGAATTTTGATATTGCCAGCGGCGGGGCGACGAACGGATTTTTTACTTCTGTCGCAGGCGGGTGGCCTAACTCGAATACTCCACTGGGACAGACGATTCTGCCGGCACTCTTATGCCCCTCCGACGAAGGTCAGACACTTGAAGTAAGGACTGATAGCAGTTGGATGGCCACAAGTGCCGCCAGATCAAATTATCTATTCTGCGCCGGGGGACATGGTAATGGCTGGCCGGGGGGAAATCTCTACTCTGCTTATCGCGAATCGTCCAGTAATTTACCGAATGGCCAGACTGGAATTCAATATCAAGGTATGTTCGGTTTCAACGGGGCTGCGAAATTCAAAGCGGTCACTGACGGGCTCAGCAACTCAATTGCCATGACCGAGGGCTGCATTTACGGGAAACGCGATGATGCGTATTCCCCCTTATGGGCGCAACATCGTTACGCCGGAACGTTCGCTGTGAACCATCCCAATATTGATGCCAGCCACATCAACAACAAACGGTATCATATCAATGGCCCTTACGATGTCCTTGGTGCAACAGGCGCCGGTGCAGCGGATGACCCCAGAATTTATATCGAAGTGGCATCCAGTGTCCACGAAGGGGGCTGTCATGTTTTGATGGGAGATGGCGCTGTCCGTTTCTTAAGCGAAAACATGGACCACAGTCAGTATGCCCTGCTCACACGCATCCATGATGGTCAACCCACGGGTGAATATTAATTCGTTTTTTCAGTCAGGGCGTCCTTTCGCGGGAGCCCTGACTGAGTAATCAGTTCCCTCCTGGAGAGTTCACTTTTTGATTTGCATTTACAAGGAGATGATGGTGTTTGTGGAAATTTTTCGAAAGGTATGCCCCTGTCTTTTGAGCCTGGCTCTGCTGCTCCCGATGACGGGCTGTTCCGGAGGCGGAGCCGAAACTGATGAGGGGGTTTCCGCTCCAATAGAAGATGACCCAGCCCTAAAACCTCCCGTTGATACAACAACGCCATAATAAAATAACCAACGGGTATCCTGTTGTATCAAGTTTGATAATTTGCACGTAACTGAATTTCGATTTTTTCCTCAAACCGGTTGCCTCTCTCAGGGGCAACCGGTTTTTTTGATTAATGATCGAACCCCTCTCAAGAGAGACCGTGCAAGCAACAGACAAATATTAGACGGAACGGAAAGCCAAAGTGGATCCGCGAACGCCCCCTTGAATTCAGGTTTGAATTTTATTTAACGAAGTTTTAGTTCCGGCAATAAATTCCATCGAAACTTTCGGTTCGTTCAATGGTTTATTTATTGATTCAGATGACAATTTAAATTGCGGCGCTGATTAAATTGCGGCGCTGACAGAATTCGCTCAAATTCTGGTTAGCGGGGTATAAAAATGAGCGTTAACCCGGCAATTCCGCAAATATTTGGGCAAAAATAATATTTCAAAGAAAACAAATGTACCTAAAGCCAATAATTTCTGCCAGTTATGAATTTTGAGGCGAAATAATTAATGCCCGGCATGGATTTTTTTGTTGACAAATCAAAATCCAATTCATTAAATAGATATGTTCAGTCTCTTTACACATTTCTAAATGTGTTACTTTACAGCGAGAGTAGTTCTCTGTCTCTTCGGACAGTTTATTTGTTGATATATGCAAATTTCTTATTCTTATCTGTTAATTAAAAAAGTCGCTCTTTGACAGCTAGCTGAAATTTGACTGTGCTCAGATATTTTGTGTATCGCTGCGCGGCGTAAAATGATGCGCTTCGTAACCCTAAAAACGATACATACTTATACCTCCCCTGCATCGCCGTTTTCAATTCGCTTAAAAGGCCGGATAAGAGTGAGAAATGCTTTTCATTTCTCTTAATTCTCTTTCTATTACCGGAGACCTGGATGAAACGGCTCACTGCAAAACGGGGTTTTACCCTGATCGAACTTCTGGTGGTCATTGCCATCATCGCCATTCTGATTGCCCTGCTGCTGCCCGCAGTGCAACAGGCACGAGAAGCAGCACGCAGATCAACCTGCAAGAACAACATGAAGCAGCTTGGAATTGCTTTACACAACTACCATGAAACACATGGTATTTTCCCACAAATGCAAGTCGAGAACATTCGGAATACGGTTTACGACCCTCCTGGTACGGAAAGCTATCTCGGCTGGAATGTTATGCTGCTCCCCTTTATGGACCAGGCAAACATTTACAACCAGATCAACATGAATGGCCCCTGGCGTGAACCGATTTCGCCTTACACGGTCGCTCAGCTGAGCCTCTTTCAAACTCCGATAGCTTCACTCGCCTGTCCTTCGGATCCTGCTGACGGTCTGAATCCGAATATCGGTAACTTTGGAAAGTCCAACTATGTTGGTCTTTACTCATGTGCTTTTCTCCCAACTGGTGCCACTACGCAAACGAGTGTCAATTCAGCCTGGGCTGATCACACTCCCAGAAACATGAAATCGTTCCGAGATGGCCTGAGTAATGTTGTGATGCTGGGTGAAAGAACCACAGAAGGCACTTTCAGTGGCGCGGTCTGGGCAGGGTCAAATGCTACCAACAATGCTAATTCCGGTAGCTATGGAAGCTGGCAATATCACACCGCGGTCGTGCGCACCTTTGAAGGCTGGTCAACAAACTCAGATCAGGTTCTGTCATCGTACTATATGATCAATGGCATAGGCAACACCGGGTCTGCGAATGCCTGGGGACTGAGCAGTTCCCATGAAGGCGGCTGTCATTTCCTGTTAGGCGATGGTGGCGTTCGGTTTATCAGCGAAAATATCAACGGTGACACCCTGATTTTCCTGTGTGGTATCGATGATAAAAACGTTGTGGGTGAATTCTAATACTCACGAAAACGTAACTGCTTTACTCGGTTTCACCCCTTGGTGGAACCGGGTTTTCTCGCTTACTGAATCGACTCAGATATTACTCTCATGAGAAAACACCGGAGTTCTTGAATGCGCTGTAAAGACCAATTATCACTGCTGCCTTCACTGATGTTAATAACTGTTTTTTGTTTTGGATGCTCAGGAAGTGGAACGGAAGTCAAGCTCGAAAAAGTCACCGGCGTCGTCACGATGGATGGCAAGCCACTGGCCAACGCCATAGTGGTCTTTATACCTGAGAATGGAAATCCTTCCACTGATCAGACTGATGCTGATGGAAAGTATGAACTTGCCCATCGAGGTAATGCGATGGGCGCCATTCCCGGGAAGCATAAAGTCCGAATTACCACGGGGAAACCTCCTGCTCCCAAAGCCGATCCGGATGCCGATATGGCTAATGTAGATCCCGCAACGGATGCTGGTTTCGAAGAAGCGGGAACCCCGAAAGCGAAAACAGCAAAAAAGGAGCCTATCCCCGCAAAATACAATGCCAACACAACCCTGACGGCAGAGGTGAAAGCGGGAGAAAATAACATCGATTTCAAACTGGAGTCGAAATAAAGCTTTCACCAGCAAACGATCTTAAGCATCTGACATTCAATACCTTCTGCCAGATAAGCCTGTAACGGAATGGCGTCTTGCGACTGATTTTTTAAGGATCTCTCTATCAAATGGATTGACCCGCCAGTTCAGGCAGAACTCAATTGACTTAATTCAATGTGTCGTGCCTTTGTCAAGAACTTTCGTTCCGCTGAGAACGATCTCAAAGTTCTAAAATTGTTTATCCTTATCTCTTATTTCTTTATCTTTCTGGAGATGAACATGAAGCGACTTACATTCAAACGGGGCTTTACGCTGATCGAACTGCTGGTGGTCATTGCCATCATTGCAATTCTGATTGCACTGCTGCTGCCCGCTGTACAGCAGGCACGCGAAGCAGCACGGAGATCAGCCTGCGTCAATAACATGAAACAGTTGGGACTGGCGCTCCACAACTATAATGAAACCCATGGTGTACTGCCCCCCGGTGCCATTAACCCGGCAGGTTCTGGAACGATTGCAGGTCAGCCTGCAACGAACGGGTTAAACCACACCGGTTTTATTTTACTGTTACCATTCATCGATCAGGCACCACTCTATAACAAATGGAATTTTAATATTGCCAGCAGCGGGGCGACAAACGGCTATTTTACTGCTGTCGCAGGCGGGTGGCCTAACTCGAATACCCCACTGGGTCAGACTCTCCTGCCGGCACTCTTATGCCCTTCCGATGAAGGTCAGACTCCTGAAGACAGAACGGATGCCAGCTATCTCGCCACCAGTGCCGCCAGATCAAATTATCTGTTCTGCGCCGGAGGGCACAGTAATGGCTGGCCAGGGGGAGGACTCTATTCTGCTTATCGCGAATCGACTGGTAGCCTGCCGAATGGTAAGACCGGGATTCAATATCAAGGCATGTTTGGTTTCAATGGTGCTGCTAAATTCAAGGCAGTAACTGACGGACTCAGCAACTCAATTGCCATGACTGAAGGCTGCATTTACGGAAAACGCGATGATGCGTATTCCCCCTTATGGGCGCAGCATCGGTACGGCGGAACGTTCGCAGTGAACCACCCCAATATTGATCCCAGTTACATCAACAACAAACGGTATCATATTAATGGCCCTTATGATGTCCTCGGCGCGACGGGTGCTGGTACAGCGAATGACCCCAGAATTTATATCGAAGTGGCCTCCAGTGTCCACGAAGGGGGCTGTCATGTTTTGATGGGAGATGGCGCTGTTCGCTTCTTAAGTGAAAACATGGACCACAACCAGTATGCCCTGCTCACACGCATCCATGACGGTCAGGTGATTGGTGAATACTAAATCAGTTTTTTCAGTCAGGGCTTCCTTTCGCAGGCGCCCTGACTGAGTACTCAGTTTACTCCTGGAGAGTTCTTTTTTGATTCGCATTTGAAGGAGATGATGGTGTTTGTGGAATTGTTTCGAAAGGTATGTCCCTGTCTTATGAGCATGGCTCTGTTGCTACCGATGTCTGCCTGTTCGGGAGGCGCAGCCGAATCTGAGAAAGAGGCTTCAGCTCCTATAGAAGATGATCCAGCTCTAAAGCCTCCTGTTGATACAACAAAGCCATAGTAAAATGAACCACTGGCATCCTGTTACTTAAAGCTTGATGATTTGCATGTAACTGATTTGGATTTCTTCCTCCAACCGGTTGTCCCTCAATGGGGCAGCCGGTTTTTTTACGAATCCCGCTTTCATCCTATTTAACCATAGCGTCTCTCAATCTATTATACCCGGTTCAAATGGCCCTGGAGTTGCTACTGTAAAACTGGACACAGTCCGATTCTCTGCAGCCAGTAATTCGCTATGAAAACCGCTATTTTGGCCTTCAATTCAAGTGACAGCAGGCCCGATCACTACCGAAATCTTTCCCTGTCGGATAATCTAGACAGTGCAATCCGGCAAGTAATATAGATTCAACTACCTATCATCAAAAATACCAAGGCTTTTATTCAATGCTGGCAAAACGAATTATTCCCTGCCTGGATGTCCATGCGGGGCGCGTTGTCAAAGGGGTCAACTTTTTGAATCTGCAGGACGCCGGTGATCCGGTTGAAGTCGCCGCGCGTTATGAAGAACAGGGAGCCGACGAACTGGTCTTTCTGGACATCACCGCCAGCCACGAAGAACGCGAGATCATTCTCGATATCGTCCGCCGCACCTCGGAAGTCATCTTCATGCCTCTCACCGTAGGAGGCGGAATTCGCACACTGGAAGATATCCGCGCGTTGCTGAACGCCGGTTGTGATAAAGTTTCCATTAACTCGTCCGCCGTCAAAGATCCGGATTTGATCCGCGAAGCCGCCTTGCGATTTGGCAGCCAGTGTATCGTCGTGAATATCGACCCCAAACGGGTACAGAAAGACGGCAAAGAATTCTGGGAAGTGCACGTGAACGGCGGTCGCGTCCCGACTGGCCTGGAAGCCATCGAATGGGCTCAAAAAGTCGAAGATCTGGGAGCAGGAGAAATCGTGCTGACTTCTATGGACGCCGACGGAACCAAAGACGGCTATGACTTGCCCATGACGCGCGCCGTTGCGGAAGCCGTTACGATCCCCGTGGTTGCCAGTGGGGGGGCCGGCTGTCCTGAACACTTATATCAGATTCTGACCGAAGGCAAAGCCAGCGCGGCGCTGGCTGCCAGCATTTTTCACTACGGAACCCATCCTGTTGATGAAACGAAACATTATCTGGCGGAACGGGGAATTCCGATTCGTTTCAAAAGCGATGTCTCTCTGGACCGGGTGTAACCGATAACCGAAAAAGGTCTACCCGTTTCCCCGGTAGAGCAACAAATTTACCGGTATCGCGGGAATTGAAGCTTGCATGTTCTTTCAGAGTCCTCAAAATAGTAATAGCGGATCCAGGTGGGTTCGCAGTAGAGAAAAGGGCTCTGATCAGAGCCCCCATTTCAGATCAGCATTTCCTGTCAATTCCGCTGCTCGCTCTTGCAGCAGAATACAGTGTTAGAATAAGTGGAGTTTGTTTATGGCGACAACAGTTCCTGCGACCCCCAAAGATGTCAATCCCATCACAGGGCGTGTTGAAAATGAAATCGACAAAGTCTTCCGCCAGTTGATCAAGCATGGCGGTTCCGACTTACACATGCAGGTCGGCAAAGCCCCGATCCTGCGTGTCAAAGGGACACTGCGGGAACTGCAGATGGACCCCATCGACCGCGACCAGATGATGGCGTTATTCACACCGATGATGGATGAACGTAATTTAAAAATCTTCCACGATGAAGGGGGAGCTGACTTTTCTTATGTTGTGGAACACGAAGGAGAACCCTGGCGTTTCCGTGTGAACCTGTTTATCCAGCTCGGTTTTCCCGGCATGGTCTCCCGTAAAATCGAACGCTCGATCCCCAACTTTGATGGCTTATACCTGCCTCCCGTGATGGAGTCACTATGTAAGTTCGACCAGGGTATGGTACTGCTGGCCGGGGTGACAGGTAGTGGTAAGTCAACTACCATTGCTTCCATGCTGAACTGGGTGAACGATCATTACCGCAAGCACATTCTGACGATTGAAGACCCGATCGAATTCGTTTACACACAGAATAAGTGTCTGATCAATCAGCGCGAAGTCGGCATCGATGTGAAAGACTTCGAAATCGCAATGAAACACGCCGTGCGTCAGGACCCTGACATCATGCTGGTGGGCGAAATGCGTGACATGGAAACCTTCTCGACTGCGATCCACGCTGCGGAAACAGGTCACCTTGTATTTGGAACCATTCACGCTTCCAATGCCCCCAGTTGTATCGGTCGTATTCTCGACCTCTTCCCGCAGGATATGCATAAAGCGCTGCGAGGCAGTCTGGCGTTCAACATGCGTGCCATCGTCGCGCAAAAACTGCTCAAGACCATTGTCGACAAGCCGGGTCGTGTTCCCATTGTCGAAATCATGACCTTCAATCCGACCGTGCGTAAACTGGTTCTGGAAGAGCAGGACGAAAAACTGTCCGCCGCCATTCGGATCGGTAAAGACGAAGGTATGCAGCAGTTTAACGACAGCCTGAAAGGATTCATCGACCGTGAATTCATCAGCCGTGCCGATGCGTTCGAAATTTCACCGAACGTCGAAGAGCTGAAAATGGTTCTCAAAGGCATCGACGTCAAAGGGGCTGCGATTCTGTAAACCTGCTGTCCCCCTGCAAATACAAAACAGGCGCTGTCACATCCGGACAGCGCCTGTTTTTTTTCATCACCGCCTGCTGAAGCTTAACGAAACTGCCCGCCTTTCACCTTCATCTGCAGGCTATAGACTTTATTCGCACAGGTGAAATACAGCGTCTTTCCATCCGCTCCCCCGAAAGTGACGTTCGAACAGAACTCGGGAACAGGAATCAGGCCCCGTGATTTCCCGTAGGGGCTCGCTACCCACACACCACCCCGACCGGAAAGATACAGGTTCCCCTCCGCATCAATGCTCATCCCGTCAGGAGAATCCTTGCGTGATGTTTCTGGATCAAAAAACAACCGACCTTCTCCTACCGTTCCGTCTGCCAGGATCGGAAAACTGCGCCACAGCTTTTCGTGACTGTCGCCCACATACAGAGTCTTCCCGTCATTCGATGCGATCACGCCATTCGGGACCGGCATACTGGTGATGATTTTTTTCACTTCTCCCTCGGTTGTTTTTACATACACGGCGCTGGTTTTTCGATTCTTGAAATCAGGGTCGGTAAAATAGATATTCCCATTGGGTGTCTGGCACACATCGTTGGGCTGGTTCCATTTCGGGTTCTTTGCGACCACAATCGTATCGGCTGGTCCAGACTCTCCGAAGGCGTAACTCATTACATGCTGACCATAAGCCTGCGCGCCCAGCATGCGCCCCTCTACCGAGAGGTATGTCCCGTTGATGCCTTTAGTATCATCCAGCCAGACGCTCGCTTTCCCCGTTTTATCCAAACGTAAGATTTTCGTGTCCTTGTCGACGAATGAAGTGAAGTACAACCGTTCGCCCGCCGGGTCCCAGATCGGCCCTTCGAAAAATGCTTTCGCGGCATACTCTTCCTGCAACTTTGCGTCATCAGCTACTGTATCAGGCAGCGGATGAGTTTCCGTCTTCTGTTTTTGGGCCCCTGCCAACGAGACGAAATGTGACAAACTCAACACAATGGTTACCAGCATGATTCGTTTTAACATAAGTGTATAGTCCTGAATGGAAACGATTTAACGAAAACCACAGATTGCCTTTAAGGAATCTGCGATCATTTATCGTAAGTAAATACAGGAACCTGTTTCCACTTCAGAGGACTTGAAAAGCACCAGAACAGATAAGAAATATGACGGGGTCGTCAGAGAAACCAGACTGCATTCTCTGTGGGTTACTTGATTTTGGCATGCGCTCCCTGCAGACTGGGTAACAGATTCTGCACGATATCCATCAATCCACAGGAAAGCTGTCCTGCAGAATCGTACATCCATCCCACCTTGATCTGATTCAGACCGACTGCATGATCCAACCAAAAGGATTTCGATTAATGAACCATCGACTGCTCATTCTGCTGACTGTCCTGGCAGCCTCGTATTCCGAAAGTAAGAGAGCAGAGGCTGCCCCTCCGGTGCCTCCACCGAATAATACAGGGGGTGAATTCTTCAGTCCGGCGGACTCACTCAAGCAGTTTACCGTTCCCGATGATCTTAAGATTGAACAGGTGCTCGCCGAGCCCGAGGTCAGGCAACCCATCTTTCAAAACTTCGATGAACGCGGACGCATGTGGGTGATCAACTACCTGCAGTATCCGTATCCGGAAGGATTGAGAATTCTCAGCAAAGACAAACACCATCGCGCCGTTTACGATAAAATCCCCCTGCCTCCGCCACACCATGAAAAAGGGGCCGACAAAATCACCATCCATGAAGATACCAACGGCGATGGAAAATACGATAAGCATAAAACGTTTGTGGACGGTCTGAATATCGCTTCCTCGTTTGTCAAAGGTCGGGGCGGAGTCTGGGTCTTGAACCCGCCTTATCTACTGTTTTATCCAGACGAGGATAACAATGATGTTCCCGACGGCGATCCCGTGGTGCACCTCGAAGGCTTCGGCCTGGAAGACACACACTCGGTTGTCAACAGCCTGCGCTGGGGGCCGGACGGCTGGCTCTACTCTTCCCAGGGAAGTACTGTTTCCGGGAAAGTCAAAAAGCCCGGTCAGAAAGACAAGGAAGCCATTCTGACGCTGGGGCAGCTGATCTGGCGTTATCACCCGGAAAAACAGATTTACGAAATTTTTGCAGAGGGAGGCGGAAACGCATTCGGCGTCGAATTCGATGACAAAGGCCGACTCTATTCCGGTCACAACGGCGGCAATACACGTGGTTTCCATTACACACAAGGCAGCTACTACCAGAAAGGCTTCGGTAAACACGGCCCTCTCTCCAACCCCTATGCCTTCGGTTATTTCCAGGCAATGAAGCACGCCAACGTGCCGCGATTCACTCACAACTTCATTATCTACGAAGCCGAAACACTACCGAAAAAATACTGGGGACACCTGTTTGGAATCGAACCGCTGCAGGGCCGTGTCGTCGAAAGTAAGATCACCGGCGACGGATCGTCCTATCAGACAGAAGACCTGCAACGCCCTGTCGCCACCACGGACAAACGCTTCCGTCCCGTCGATATTAAGCTCGGCCCCGACGGTGCGATTTATTTCAGCGACATGTACGAACATCAGATTGCCCACGGTCAGCACTATTCCGGCCAGGTCGAAAAAGACGATGGACGCATCTATCGGCTCACTGCGAAAAATGCGAAACCGCTGGCTCCCTTCGACCTCGGCCAGAAATCTTCCCAGGAATTAATCGCCGTACTGGATCATCCCAACAAATGGTTTCGCCAGCAGGCACTCCGCCTGTTCGGCGATCGTAAAGACGCCAGTGTGATTCCTGCACTCAAACAAAAACTGTTCTCTGCAGAAGGGCAGTCTGCCCTGGAAGCACTCTGGGCATTGAACCTGAGTGGTGGTTTTGATGAAAGCGTCGCGCAGAAATCGCTACAGCATTCCGATCCTTATGTCAGAGCCTGGACGATTCGGCTGCTCTGTGATGACCATCAGGTCTCCACTGAAATCGGTCAGCAGCTCGTCGCGCTTGCCTTAACCGAAACGCACGTGCAGGTTCGCAGCCAGCTCGCCAGTTCTTCCAAACGGCTGCCTGCAGAACCAGGTCTGCCGATCGCCTTTCATCTGTTAAGCCGCTCTGAAGACCTGGATGATGTGCACGTGCCTCTGATTCTCTGGTGGTCCCTGGAAAAACGGGTTGCCGAAAACCGGGCAGAATTGCTTGCATACTTTGAAAAGCCGGAAGTCTGGCAGTATCCGCTGGTGGAGAAGTACATTCTCGAACGCATCATGCGGCGGTTCGCTTCCACCGGCTCACGAAATGATCTGCTGGTCTGTGCCCGCCTGCTGGAACTCGCTCCGGAAAAGTCGCATGCCGAGATTCTGATGGCGGGATTTGAAACCGCCATGAAAGGTCGTTCACAAACCAGCTTCCCCAAGGAGCTGATCACGGCCATGTCAAAGTATGGCGGACAGTCTCTGTCGCTGGGTCTGCGCCAGGGTGATCAGGCAGCCGTTGAAAAAGCATTGAAGATCGTCGCCGACCCCAAAGCCGATAACCAGAAGCGTCTCGACCTGATCCAGATCCTCGGCGAAGTCAAAGTCCCGCAGTCGGTCCCCGTCCTGTTGAAGATCATACAGAATTCCAGTGACCTGCAGTTGCAGATTGCCGCCATCAGCGCCCTGCAGCAATACCCGAATGAATCCATCGGCAATGTGGTCACCGCGCAGTACCCGAACATGTCTGACGATCTCCGCAGTGCCGCCCAGACCCTGGTGTCCATTCGCAAACCCTGGGCCTATGAATTTCTTCGGTCCATCGATGCAGGGAAAATTGATAAAGCCACCGTCCCCGTTGAAACAGCCCGCAAAATGACTGTCTACGGTGATGAAGGCATTACCGCTCTCATCGCAAAGCATTTCGGTTCCATCGCCGGTGCCACAACCGAACAGATGCAGCAGCAGATCGCCGCGCAACAGAAAATGCTCTCGGCTGCGACTGAAGAACCCGATCGCTACGCCGGCGAAAAGCTGTTCCAGAAGAACTGCGGCAAATGTCATAAGCTGTTTGGCGAGGGAGGCGAAATCGGCCCTGATCTGACTTCGTTCAAACGGGATGACGTGGGCCGCATGCTGGTGAATATCATCAACCCTTCCAACGAAATCCGCGAAGGCTTTGAAACCTATCTGATTGTTACCGAAGATGGCCGAACGGTAAACGGGTTCCTCGCCGACCAGGATAATAATGTGATCGTCATCCGCAGTGCCGACGGCCAGAGCATTACCGTGGAACGCGACAATATAGATGAAATGCTGCCGCAGAAGAAATCGCTGATGCCTGAAGGCCTGCTCGACAAGCTTTCTGAGAAAGAAGTTCGCGACCTGTTCAGCTATCTCCGCAGTTCACAGCCTTTGCCCTGAGCATTTTTCCTCCCGAACCGGGCGGCGATTGAGAAACCAGGACAACTTGCTAGAATTGAAGCCGGCTTCCCCACTGATGGGGAGCCGGCTCTTTTTACATTCACAATTGACAACTTTAAACGAGACAGGAAACAGACCATGTCGGGGTTTCGAACCGAACGTGATTCGATGGGTGAAGTACAGGTTCCAGCAGAAGCGTACTACGGCGCACAGACGCAACGGGCCGTTGAGAATTTTCAGATCTCCGGCAATACACTGCCTCCCAGTCTGATTCATGCCATGGGTCAGGTCAAGCTGGCCGCCGCCCATGCGAACCGCGACATCGGAAAGCTCTCCGGCAGCGGAAAAAATCCTCTGAATGATGAGCAGATTAAAGCGCTGATCGATGCTGCCACCGAAGTCGCCGACGGAAAATTCGACGATCAGTTTCCGATTGACGTTTACCAGACCGGCTCGGGAACTTCGAGCAACATGAACGTGAACGAAGTCATCAGCAATCGCGCGATTGAAATTCTGGGGCAGGACCGCTTTGCTCCTGAGAAGTCTGTCCACCCCAACGACCATGTGAATATGGGACAGAGCACCAACGACACATTCCCCACCGCCATCCATGTCGCCGTCGCCTCCAGCATACACAATCATCTGATCCCGGGACTGGAAAAACTGGCCGCCAGCCTGGCACAGAAAGCCAGAGACTGGGACCAGATCATCAAGATCGGCCGCACTCATCTGGCCGATGCCACGCCACTCCGACTGGGACAGGAATTTGGCGGGTTCGCCCGCCAGCTCGAACTCAGTGTGGAACGTGCCTACCAGGCAGCGGCTGCCGTTTATGAACTACCCGTGGGAGGCACTGCCGTCGGTTCCGGTATCAATACCCATCCGGAATTCGGTCACCGCGTGAGTGTGGAACTCGCAAAGCTGACCGGCATCTCATTTGTCGAAGCCGCCGATCATTTTGAAGCCAATGCACAGCGCGACGGACTGGTTGAATGCCACGCCATCTTAAAAACCATCGCCACCACCCTGTTCAATGTTTCGAATAATATCCGCTGGCTCGGCTCAGGCCCCCGCTGTGGATTTTATGAAGTCAAGATTCCTGACCTGCAGCCCGGCAGTTCCATCATGCCCGGAAAAGTGAATCCGGTCATGTGCGAAAGCATGATGCAGGCCTCAACCCGGGTCATCGGTAACGATCAGACCATTACCATGTCCGGGGCAGCCGGTGGACAGTTCCAGTTGAATATCATGATGCCCGTGATGGGCTTCACCGTGCTGGAAAGCATTCACCTGCTGGCCAATTCCAGTAATGAGTTCGTGCGGCTCTGCTCCGACAATATGGAAGCCAATGAAGAAGCCTGTAACGCAGCCGTCGAAAACAGTCTCTCCATGGTAACCAGCCTCAACCCGCACATCGGATATGAAAAAGCATCCGCATTGGCCAAAGAAGCATTCAAGTCCGGTAAGACGATTCGAGAACTCTGCACCGAACAGGAGATCCTGCCGGCAGAGACACTCAAAGAAGCCCTCGATCCAATGAGCATGACCGAACCACATGCTTAACTGCCAGCGTGGATCGTCAGGAAGTCATTCGGCCGTTAAGGAGCACACTGGAGGCCATCTCCAGTGTTTCTCCTGACAGGCCTGCTGCTTCCATCTGGCGGATGGCTGCCTGGATATCATACTCCTGACGTTTCAACGTGACCTTGCCATCTTCGATGATCGCGTAAGAAACCCGCGGATCTCCGTCCCGGGGCTGCCCCACGCTGCCGGGATTGATCACCTGCTTGTCACCCAGATCCAGGTGAAAGGGAATATGTGTATGTCCCACGCAGATGAAGTTCGCGTTGATCCCCTGCAGCCGGGAAGTCCACGCTGATTCGTTATCACCCAGATACTCATCCAGGGGATCGCGGGGCGTGCCATGTACCAGATAAAACGTGACACCCTCAATCGTAATCTGTTGTGAAATCGGTAACCGTGCCAGGTATTTCATTCTCACGCGATCCAGCAGTTCCCAATGCAGCGGCCGCGTCGCACATGCCAGCCTGCGAAAACCGGTAGAGCCTTTTGCTTCCACCCGCTGCGCGACGGCATGATCGTGATTCCCGCGCACACAGGCTGTGGCATGTACTTTGATCCATTCAATACAGGGCAGCGGATCGGTCCCGTAGTCGACCAGATCCCCGATACACAGGCAGTAGTCGAACTCTTCCTGAATCGAAGAAAGTGCCACCCAGTTGGAATGGATATCGGAAACCACAAGTACACGCATACATCATCATCCGTAATCAACGAAGTTGATATCTTATTATTTCACAATCACTTAGATTATAGACAACTCTCCAGGCGCGGGAAACCATTTCGCTCTGCCAACTCCGTTCCTGTGACTTTTTCCAGCTGCTCTCCCTGATAAATCGGCAGAAAAAATCAGCTCTGGACTCATTTTTGCGTAACTGCTAGACTCCCGCCGCATGCCTGAGGCTGCTCAACATCATTACGACCCCCGTCTACACTTGAGACGGATGTTTCTCTTCAGGATGAAGTCGGAAACTAAGCCTCAATCATTCAATTTAAATCCATCCGGTTCGGACGCTGTTCAGAAGGGATACTGATATGCGGACCATGCGACTGTTTAAACAATGTCTGATTCTTACCATCGCCATGACGGTCTGCGCGACCAGTTTTCTGCCTGTCGCAGAGGCACGTATCGAAGCCGTCAAAGGTAAGAAATACAAGCTGACCAAACGCCACGGGCCATGGATGATCATGGTCGCCAGTCTGCGCGATATCCCTGAAAGCAGGCGATCCAAAGGCTTAAGCGCCCAGGAAGCAGCCGATGAACTGGTTTACGAACTCCGCAAACGCGGCATTCCTGCCTACACCTTCAGTCAGGAATCCGTCATCCAACGGTTCAACACGCTCGACCGTCTGGGTCGGGAAGAACGTCGCAGTTATGCCGCACAGCGCGCCATGATTTCGGTGATCGCCGGCAACTATTCCGACAGCGAAGATGAAGTCGCACAGAAGACTCTCAAATACATCAAACACTTCCAACCCGAAGTCATTACTGAAAATGGAGTCTACAAAAAAACTCCCGGTCAGCCCGGGCCTCTGAGCGGTGCGTTCCTCACCATCAACCCGCTGCTTTCGCCCCAGGAAGTTGCCCAGCGAAAACAGGATCCCCTGATCGCCAAGCTCAACTCCGGCGTCGAATTCTCGCTGCTGAATAACAAAGGCAACTATTCTCTGGTCATCGCTTCCTTTTATGGAAATTCGGTCACCGAAACAGCCACTTCAAGATTTACCAATGCCTCTGAATCAGAAGAACTCAGTAACAGTCTGGACATAGCCGCACAAAATGCCTGGCTCTTAACAAAGGCCTTGCGTGAAGCGAAAAAACATGGCTTCCCTGCCGGGAATGCAACAGACATTGATGCCTACGTGCTCCATGAAAAATACCGCTCGATTGTAACCGTCGGCTCGTTCAAAGGACCAGACGATCCTCGCATCGAGCCCTATGCCAAACTGTTTGGCTCGAAAATGAGACCTCACCCGGAAACAGGTGTCAAAGCCATGACGTCCGAGTACTTTATCATCCCCGGAACTTCACCTGGTGCCCCCCCCTTGGCTTCCTGGGTCTTCGATCCCAAACCTGTATTGATACAGGTTCCCAAAGTAAAGTAAGCTTCCGGATCAAGTCAATCATCGCGACAGCCTTCCCTCTGCTAATCAGGCCTGATAAAGTGCCAGAATTCGGGAAGGCTTCTTTTTTGCGCCGCGCCTTCTCGTGTTCGTCGCCTTTGATTGATGTCTCTTTTGAAAACAGTTCCATGTCTCATTATCCAATCATCGTTCTCGCCAGTCGAAATCAGAAAAAAGCAGGTGAAATTTCCGAACTCCTGGCCCCGCATGGCATCCAGGTTCAGAGCGTAGCCGATTTCCCGGAAGCAGAAGAAGTCGTCGAGGACGGCAGCACCTTCGGCGAGAACGCGGCCAAAAAAGCTGCGCAGACAGCGCGCACCCTCTCACACTGGACTATTGGTGAAGACAGCGGACTCATGATCGATGCCCTTGATGGTGCCCCGGGAATCTATTCCGCCCGCTTCAGTGGCGAGAATGCAACCGATGAAAAGAACAACGAAAAGATGCTGCAGGAACTGAGTGGCGTTCCCCTGGAAAAACGAACCGCCGCCTATGTCTGTAACGTCGCGCTCTCAGATCCCACAGCAGAAATCAAACTGCAGGTCGAAGCCCGCTGCCGGGGACGGATGACACAAGCCCCGCGCGGACAGAACGGGTTCGGCTATGATCCCTATTTCGAAATCATCGAATTGCATAAAACATTTGGAGAACTGGCGCCAATCGTCAAACAGCATCTCAGCCATCGTGCCCGCGCTTTCGAACGCTTCATCCCGCAACTGGTCCGACTGTTTCAAAATCAACAGAGTTAAATCCGGCTTTCAGGACAATCCGCCTCAGAAAGAACGGTCCGCGTTGTCTCCAGTCAATGGTGTCGCCGCGGCTCCCCCTGCACCACCCTCTGCTCTACGCGTCGCATAGCGAATCGGAAATGAAGGCCAGATCTTATTATCCTGCTTGGGGAATGAGTATTCCGGTCCGTCAAACAGATGCCCGAACGTCCCTTTGCGCATCGATTTCTCCGAAACATACTGAGTGAAACCCAGCCATTCCCGGTCCGGCGCCAACACGCTAAAAAAGTTTTTGCGTTCAGGAGTAAATCCGGCAAATTCGCGAGGCAGCGGTGCGGTGTGCAAGGCGGTCAGCAGAAATGCCATCGCGATGTAACCGGTCATCGCAGCAAAGCCCCAGCGGGCTACTTCGTGAACCAGCGGATGCACCTGCATGTATGCGGGCGCAATGCGCACGGTGACCTCTCGAAACAGAAAGATGAAACCCACAAACAACCCCACCAGGGCAATGATGTCCCAGCGCTGCTGCCACGAAATGGAACTCGCAACATGGTTAGTCAGTAATGTCGCCAGGGGTTCAAAAAAGTTCATCGCCAGCAGACCCGCCAGCAGCACGGAAACAAAGATGAAGCCGGCTCCCCAGGCGCCTTCACTGGCGACACACCAGATCACGATCCCCATTATAGCCAGCAGAAAGATGTCGATCATGATTGAAGTCCAGAATGAATAACGATGATTTCAATGAAAACAGGAATGAATGCGACTGCATTATGAAAAACGCAATCGACGTTTCTCACTTCACAACTCGCAGTAATTCGTCAATGGAGGTCACCCCCTTAACGACCAGCCTCAAACCTTCTTCTTTCATATACAACATGCCGTTCTTCCGGGCCTGCGCTTTCAACTGGGAAATGTTCGCCATATCTCGAATCATATCCCGCATCCGTTCGTCAAAATCAAGCAGCTCGACCACACTGATCCGCCCCTTGTAGCCCAGGCCACCACAAGTCGGGCAGACCCCTTCGGGATTTTTCGGCTGCCGGTAAAAGCACTTCACTTTATCGGGAGGCAGATTGGCCTTCTTCAGAAACTCCGGATTCGGCTGGTACTCTTCCTTACAGTCCGGACACAACCGCCGCGCCAACCGCTGCGCCAGTAATGCCGACAGCGAACTGGCCAGCATGAACGGCTCCACTTCCAGGTCAATCAATCGATACAAAGCCGTAAACGTATCGTTCGCGTGAACCGTCGAAAACACCATATGCCCGGTATTCGCGGCCTGACAGGCAATTCGCGCCGTTTCCGCATCACGAATTTCCCCGATCATCACCACATCCGGGTCCTGACGCAGAATACTTCTTAAAGACTCCGCAAACGTCTGACCCGCCTTCTGGTTGATCTCAATCTGCGACACGTTATCAATCCGGTATTCCACCGGATCTTCAATCGTAATAATGTTCCGCTGGTAAGGGTCGATCTCGTGCAAAGCGGCAAACAGTGTCGTTGACTTACCGGCACCGGTTGGACCACAGCATAAAAACAGACCATGAGGCTGCTTGACGATCGAACTCATTTTGTCAACCAGTTGCTTGCGAATTCCCAACTCGGCCAGCGACGCGATCGAGTTCGTCTGGTCCAGAATACGCAAACTCATTTTTTCGCCGTGGCGCGTTCCCTGGCTGGCCAGACGAAAGTCAATCTCGCGGTCAGGCATGATCGCCCGGAAACTGCCGTCCTGGGGACGCCGCTTCTCGGTAATATCCATCGCCCCCAGCACCTTGAAAATGTTCAGCACCGCATCACCAATACCACGGTCAAAACCCTCGGTGGGATACATCACCCCGTCGATACGCAGGCGGACGCCAAACTCATCTTCTTTCGGCTCCAGATGCACGTCCGTCGCCCGACGCATAATGGCATCGTAAACCAGTTCTTTCGCTGCCAGAAAACCACGTGAATTTTCCACACGTCGTGAACTGGCCGGGTCATCACCGCGACCGGTAGCAGACCGGCCGACAAACCGGATCTCAGGTCCCATCGCCGCCTGTTGCGTCTTAGTACCACCAACACGAATCCCCATCTGCGACAGATATCGCAGGGTCATATTCCGGATGTGCTGCGGGGTCATCACCCGGCTCGAAACGGGAACCTTTGCATTTCGCTCACGAATATAAAAACCCAGGGGTCCGCCATAAGCCAGCGCCAGTACCACAAAGCCCAGCGCAAAACTGGGCATGCAGAATACAAACAGAAAACCCAGCCCCCCTGCGACCAGGATCAGAGAACTCCAGAATTCCGTATTGCACTTCAGACTGCGGCTGTCATCATCCACCCAGTACGAAGTTTTTGCCCACAACAGAAACAGCAGCACGACAGGCACGAACTTCCACAGGCTGAAATAAAAGCCCTGCATGTTCTCATACCGCGGGTCATTCCCCCGAAAAAAGGGAACTGGCAGAGGCGGATACTGCCCCTGCTTAGCAGCAACGGTGACTGTCCGCGAGGTCTGCTCCTGCTGACCACCGCCGTCATTCTGATCAGTCTGCGCAGGCAGTTCCGTCGAACACAGCACCACGCAAAGAAAGACGAACAGATACGCCCAGATAGATTTCACGCTGTTGTTCCTCAAAATTGGGCTGATATTCAAATCTGATTGACTGGGATTCCGGTCAAAGATCACTATAAAATGAGCTAATACAAGGAGATGAATTTAATCGATAATGTTCCCGGAAGAAACGGAATTCTCGGGATTTCTCCCTGTGAACCCCTTTTTCATCGGCGGTTTGTACGAACTGTGCCATTTGTTTCGGCTCAAACAATACAAGTATATACCACACATCTTAACGGTAAGTCCCCCAAAAGGGAAAGTGTAAATTCCGCACACAACCGGGGGTTTCGCAAAGTCATACTGAGCATTTTGAACTTGACCCCGCCGCGCCGTCGGCGATAAGCGTTGTTTTGGGTCGCGCGCGTGCCCAGTTTACAGTGCACTGAAACACGCGCCACTTGTTCCCGGTCATCACCATAAAACAGCCTGTTTTTTCCAGATTTGCACTGCCTGGAACCACACCCGTTCGTAAAGTATGCCTGCGGGTCGCCACACATCGGCGTCCATCACCACAGAACCGCCCCGGCATCGCAGTCTGTCGGCCCCCTATCAACCTGTATCGCCACCCGATTCTGTCCATCCCCCCTTGACACCCCCACGCCTCTGCAGAAAATAATCCCGCGAACAATGAAACCAGACGGGGCCCGAAATCAGCTTCCTCAAAAAATCCATCTGCAAATAAACGAAAGAAACAATCCATCACTTCTACCTCATCCCTTATTTTGAAAATTCACATCAAACTTTCGTGAGTTTTCGTATTTTTCGTGGTAGCTCTACCAGAGAAGAACAAAGATCCGTGTGCCACAGTCGGCTAGTCCGACTGTGACCGTGATCACGTCTCCCTGACCTGGTCCACCAAAGCTATGTGCCCCTGTTGGCTCGTCCAACGGCCATGGTGAGCAAATCACCTTTCACAAAGCAGTATAAAAGATCTGCATCCCACTCCTGCAGATGAACATCCCGAACTACGGAAGATGAAAAACAGGATCACCGGGGGGGGCAGCGTGATCTGCTATAAATCGTTCCCCATCAGCCGCAGGGCCTTAGCCCCGGTTGTCTTCCAGTCAAAGGAACCGCGACTGACTTTGAAAGACGAATAAAAAAGAAAGGGTGCCCCCGGATGGAATCCGGGGTTGTCGCAGACAACAGGAAACCGTCAGGGCAGACCAGGCAGACCTAGTATCACCAACGTACTGGTCTTAGCAATAAACCATAAACATTTTTTGGAATCGGACACCATTATTTTCTTCCAACATTCCCCAGTCACTTTTTATCAATAACAAAATGACCTTGTAACGGCAGATTCCCAGTCAATAGTGACAGAAATGAATGGAAAGCATCAGGAAGTTGAAATTCAAGACGAAGACGATTGAGATCAGTAGAGACTGCCTTGAAGGTAATGTGTTATGCTCATTGAGAAATCTTATTATTATTCGATTTTCCAGGATTTCCTGGTTCTGCATTTACTGCCAGAAGAATTTTCACCATATCTGTTTTTTTGTATTTACGCGCAAGATCGAGCGGGGTTGCACCATCACGATCTTTCAGGTTGGTTTTTGCGCCTTGTTTGAGCAGGAAATGAAGCATCGTTGTTTCTCCATGCTTTACTGCTAAGTGCATAGCGGTTTGTAAAACGGGTCTTTGATCAAAGGAGGGTGGACCGCAAGGAGGAAACATTGGTGATCCTGAAAGTGCGTCGATTGATGCACCATACTTCAACAGAATTTTCATCGCTTTGAGTTGGTTATACTGTGCAGCAAGATGCAAGGGAGTCTCTTCATCGTAATTCAGAACTTCAGGATCAACCCCATTCTTCAACAGAAGTTCAAGAGCATTCGTTTTGTTGTGTAACGTGGCATAATGCAGTAAGGTCATACCGTTATATGATGAACCAATCGGATCAGTCGTGTTGGCTTTTGATCCTAAAAGTAACTCGATTGTTTTTGAGTGATCATTATTTACCGCATAATACAACGGGCGCATATCATTTGTTTTTGAATTGACGAGTGCGCCTGCATCAAGAAGTTGTCTCATAATTGTGGTTTGTCCGTTCCTTGCAGCAAATGCAAGAGCAGTCCCTCCCCTGTTTTTCAGTTTGAATGTATCCATCTCGTAAAGATTCAAGAACCGAGCAACAGTCCTTTCATCGCCTAAAGCTGCTGCTGCTTTCAAATCGACTCTTGAGCCATGTGCGATTAATATATGTGCAATATTCAGTTTGCCTTCCAACAGTGCTTCATGTAACGGGGTAAAACCATTTTGTTGGTAAGCATTTACGTTGGCTCCCCGTTTTAATAACAACTCGACTATCTTCAAATCGCTGGTTGCAGCGACATGTAATGCTGTTTGACCGCGATAGTTGATCGCATCAATATCAAGGCCTCGTTTAATGAAGAGTTCTATGTGTTGAGTTGATTTTTTCTCCACTGCCAAATGTAAAAAAGATTTTTGCTGGTAACCACCACGATCGTGGCTGATAGAATACTGCACCAATTCAGGATGCTTATCAAGTTTTTCTTCAATTGCATCAAAATTATCGCTCAATAAGAATTTAGCAAAATTCCAATCTGAGTAGCCATCTTTGTTGAGGGAGTTCCTAAGTTTGGCGTTGCGGATTTTATTAAAGTGGTTGTGAATTGCGATTTGCATTCCGTGTGGAGAGAGCCAGCCATGGCGTTCTAACAACTCAGGACGTTTTTGGGATTCATCCTTAGATTTTATCACTAGTCTGTCGTTCGAGACAAATAGAGCAGTGTTCGGTCCGCCACCGAATAACTTCCAAGTGGAATTCTGCATGTTATCAACTAGAATTGTTGATTGGATACCCATCTTTGCTTGATAAGTTTTTGCTCTGACAATCCGATCTTGCAGTGTTGTTGGTTCGTTTACAAGTATCTTATCATGCACATTCCGGCGAGTTAGCCATTCGCGGTCACTGTAGGGCGATGGCGATCCCAGTGGATGCGCTTCTGTAGTGTAAATAATCACAACATTGATTTTATTCCCATATTTTTTTTGAATACGATCGACTGCAGGGCAATTATCGCGAGAGACCGGGCAGGTGAGAGAAGACATGACCAATAACACCGGTTTGTCCTTCCATGTCTCCGACAGTAAAACGGGCTCGCCGTTAAGAGTATGCAGAGTATGCTTTGAACCTTCTTCGATGAGGGGGATATGTTTCAATTCGAAGGTAGGAATTTCACTCGGGCGACCTATCTCACCTCGGCTGAGTTCTATTTTTCTGGGGTTGTCCGTATTCTCAAATGCCATGACCGGGAGTAAGCATGATTCCAGGCCAAGCAAGAATGAAATCGAAAACGTTGTGACCTTCATCAAATATCTCTCGGAATAAAAAAGCTGACCGGAACCGTTGATCCTCTCCCCAAACTGAAACTGCCGCCGGTAGTTAAATCGCAGCCATTCCAACAGACACCAGCTTCCCACAACCAGATCCGCGAATCAAATCTTTTTCGTGTCGTTTCGTGCCTTTCGTGGTCGCAGAAATACCGGGCTGGTCACGCAATCGCCCCGAATGACACCTTAGTTGTACTCAACAGCACTCCCAATTTATTTGTCTTGCTGCGTTTTGATTTCCAGTTCGAGTTGGTGAATGCACTCTCTTAACACGACATTCCCTCTGTAAGCAGTCAGACTGCAACTCTCTCCCTGGGTTATGTGGATCTCACAAAACCTGTGATAGGGTTCCTCGTTTTCAGGATTTTTGATTCCCAGGCACATTAAAGCATAACGGACTTTCGACATCATCGGCACCCACATACCTTCTGCATAATAATCCCGCATGTCATCGTCTGGCTCTCCCAGCAGATACCTTGCGTACTTAGCCCCTTGTCGCAAGATGACATGATACGAATCAACATCCTGAATCTGTTTTACTACAAGTTTGTTTTGCGGATTGTCTACAAGGCGCATCATGATACCCCAGATAAATCAATAATGTCCGGAACCATTAATCTACTCCACCAAACGGAACCTCCGCCAGTAGTAAAGCCACAGCCATTCCGAGTGACACCAGTTTCCCGGAACCAGCTCCGCAAATCAAATCTTTTTCGTGTCGTTTCGTACCTTTCGTGGTCGCAGAAATACCGGGCTGGCACTGCTGTTCGTCCAGTAATAATGGTGAGCTGATCACCGTTCACATTTCTCGAAGCATTTTACATGATCTGCATACCACTCCTGCAGATGAACATCCCGAACAACGGTAGATGAAAAACAGAATCACCAGGGGGTCAGCGATATATGCTATAATTTGTTCCCCATCAGCCGCGGGGCCTTAGCCCCGGTTGTCTTCCAGTCTGCTGGAACCGCGACTGACTTTGTAAGACGAATAAGAAAGAAAGGGTGCCCCCGGATGGAATCCGGGGTTGTCGCAGACAACAGGAAACCGTCAGAGAAATCGCACATGCAGTTTCCAGATCGCCAACCTGCCCATTCATAGGAGCGGAACCCACCTGTCCGTCTGACACGATTCGCACCAGTATCACACCACAACGGGAACCGATGAACCTCTCGAAATCGATTTTTCTACCACGAAAAGACACGAAACCACACGAACGTCGACAAAGGGTAAACCCAAATGCAATTCGGGCCGAGCACAGCGAGCAGTAAACAGTCAGAACAGGCAACCGAAGTATTACCAACGGCACTCCATCCAGCCTGGTCATCGCGCAGGAGCGCCCCCATGTCCGCCAGTGGAATGAACCTCATCGCTATGTTGAATCTCGAAAGTCGCTTCTCTAAACAGACAGACTGAGACAGGAATACTTACTGAGCACCTGGTCTGATTGATGAACCAGAAACATTCTTTGGTTCCGGACACCTTTATTTCATTCGGACACCTTTATTTCATATTTTCGGCCACTGGTGGTCTGGTCGGAAGCGTTGGGGGATGACACATTCTGCCCTGCAATAAAAGGGCGCCGCTGTCGGAATGACAAAACGGAAACAGGGGGCGCGTCAAGACTGTTTCAGCAGCAGATTATTTGCTTTTCAAGTCAAACGGAAAATCGTTGGGACCTTCTTTCGTCACTTCAGCGGTGAGTGTTGATTCTGTGTTGTACTTACTGGGAAGAATCTCTTCCCCAGGCTCTTCATTCGTTCCAGAAAGCTTACTCACTCTGACAACCTGCTTACCTGGTATCACACCATCTGTTGTTGCATTGTAACGCAACTTAAACTTTCCCTCTTCATCAGTTGATCCAAATGAGGCTTTGGCTTTTACACTGTTCGATATTTGCGGTTCAAATGATACCAGTCCGCCAACCAGAGGTTTACCATCAAGCAGTATCGTTCCGGTTGCGTCTGACAGTTCCGGAAGTTTTTCTGCATCACTTCCACAACCTGTAAGGAACAACGTTCCAATAGCGAAAAAACAAATGATAGATTTCATCATGAACTCAGTCTTTGGTCTAAATAAGTTGGTATAGTGAAGAAACACCCGTGGATTCTCGAAGAAGTACCACGGGTGTTTTTTGTTTAATCGTTTAGCAAGCTTTAAAATTCTGGCATCACTTCGCCACCACGGACTGAAATCAAAGCTCTGACAACTGCTGTCAGGTTTACGTTTTCACTCAGAAAACGGACTCCTCCATCAACCAGCAGAATATGACCGCCACCGGTATGAAAACTTCCAGCACCCCAGGCATAGGATTTTGGACCATCGGGATTACGAGGGACATTGAGTGCATAATTCGCACTGGCTGGTGTAATATAGAATGTATGAGCTGCAGTATTCCAGAAAGGACCAAATCCAGCATAGTAGGCATTACCACTGCCAGCGGTTGCGCCCGCGGCGGTTTTATCCAGCTCTGTTTCAATAAATACCATTGTGTTGCTCGTTCCATCTACAATGTCACGGATTTTGGCAGCACCATTTGGTCCTAAAGTTCCTTTCAATGTACTCGTAGTTCCCGCCCAGGTAGCGTCCCAACCTCCACCAATTGTATGACTGGCTACACCATAGGTCGTGCGAAAAGCACCATTGGAATAATAGGTCGTGTCTGTTGCTGTCCCTTTGGAAGTCCCGGGATCTGACGGGCAGACGAAGAGTGGAATTTGAGCCGGCACTAACGAAAACTGATTTGCAGTTCCGGGTGAATCTGAGACTTCACAACCGGAATGCTTTCCGGGTCCGCTGGGTAAACTCCAGTTATATAAATTATACAATGGTGCCTGATCGAGAAACGGTAATAACATTTGATAGCAGGTGTGATTCAGAATTTTGCCTGTCGTGGGAATCTGCCCCTGGCAATCATCGATACCAGCATTAATTGTTGCTGGGGGAAAGACACGATGAGTGTCATGATAGTTGTGCAACGCCAGACCAAGTTGTTTCAAGTTGTTCTTACAGGTACTGCGTCGGGCCGCTTCGCGTGCCTGTTGTACTGCCGGTAGCAATAATGCAATCAGGATTGCAATGATGGCAATCACAACCAATAACTCAATTAATGTAAAACCTTGCCTTTTAAGCGGATTTGACTTCATACCTCTTCTCCTGAATAAACAATAAAATAAGAACCCGTGTAGAAATTACGCCCGTTCGTTCTGAAAAACTCAGCGGTTTTCAGCAAACAAGGTGAAGACCCCATTCCAAAAAATGTGAGCCGATTGATTGAAGTGATTAATTTTATAACTTTTACTATGTAATTATAAATGATATGGTATTTTGGCTGAAATAAAAGTGTTAATCGCGCTTCTCTTTGTATGATATAGATTTACCGTCATTTTTGTGACAACCCTGGATTCGCGTGCCAATGAGCGATGCCACATACGGTCAGTTATCGAACGTACACACATCCGAATGGTCGGGACATCGAGAGATTGATATGAGCGTTTCAAATTGTAGAACGCTGAGATGTTGCGGAGCACACTCGGATGAGCTTTTACGAATGTGATTGACTCACCCCTCATGTTGATAAAAGCCGTGACCTGGCTCAAGGCAGTCCGTTAATATGTCAACCACTACAGGATTACTTTCTAGATCGCGTCACAATATGCCAGCGCGTCTCTCAATCTAATTTAGCCGGCCCAAATGGCCTTGGAGACGCTACCATAAAACGCCACATAGTCTGACACTGAAAACGGCAGTCTTTGCTGTGAGGAGTCCCTTCTAAGCTATTGGGGAAGTTGTTCTTAGAATCAGACACCGCGGTTTGCTTTGAATCGTGTTTTCACCCGCTTTCGATAATGACAATTTAAAAACACCTCAGGATTTTCATCATGAATCGGCCTTGTTTCATTGTTCTACTGCTGATCTGTTCTGCTCTCCAGGTTGCAGGAAATGCTGTCCTGTCAGCAGAGACCGTCACTCAAAACTGGCAGGCCGAGTACACTGGCAGCGATTCGAACGGGCCGACGGTCATTGGTCACTGGCAGTTCAAACAGGGGGCCGAAACAGTTGACTCCGGGCGTCTTGGTCTTACCGGAACTCTGGATGGCGCGGTGCCCGCGACCGCGGGGAAGTTTGGGGGAGGTCTGGAGTCCTTCCCAGGCTGGCCCATTGATGACAAACACCATGCCCTTATGGTGGCAGACCATCCGGAACTGAGTCCAACGGGTGCCTTCACCGTAGAAATGTGGATTAAACCGAAGGCGCAGTTGCGCGAGGCGAGCCTGGCCTATTTAATCGATAAGAAATATGCCTCAAAGCATGACTATCAATGGTTATTGAGTCCACCCAACCCCGCCGGTCGGCGGCGGATGAATGTCGTGCTCGGCTTTGGGGAAGAGATAGAAACTTTCGTCACCGATTTTCTCACCTTTGAACAGGACATCTGGCAACATGTGGCGTTCAGCTACGATGGAGCGGGAACGGTTCGCTTTTATCAAAATGGATCCTCCGTCGGAAATGTCACCCGACCTGGCCGTCACGGAATTGCCGCCGGTAAACTTCCCTTAAGTATTGGAGATCGGATCGGCAGCAACTACGGCGGTTTTCCCGGCTTCATCGATGAAGTGCGCATCAGCTCGGGGGCGCTCGAATTCAGTCCCCTGACCATTTCGCTGGGCGTTGACCGGAGTGTCTGGCGGCGTTTTGAACCCTCACCAAAGATTCAAGTCACCGTCCGCAACCAGCAGCAAAAACCGTTGAGCGGCGCGAAACTGCGGCTGCTCGGCCCGGGCTGGATTGAGCGCGAGATTAACCTGCCGGAACTACCCGCTGAGGGAGAGTATATAGAACAGGTTTCCTTTGACACCACGCTGCGGCCCGATGATTATGTTCTCCAGGGACAGGTCAGTGTCGGAGGCGAATACCCGATGTCGCGCGAAGAGAGCCTGTTACTCAAACTGGTACCGCGAAGAGTACCGGGACGCATGCCTGTCTTGATGTGGGGCATTGGCAGTCCTGGTGAATTCGAAAAAGAACTGCCCCGCCTGCAGGATCTGGGATTCAACCATTGCCTGGGTTTTTCGACATCACCACAAAAAGTCTGGGACGCCGGCAAACCGGTGCCGACAGATGGTCCGGCAACGATCAATGCCGTCAGGGGCATGCTCGATTCAGCCCTGGCGAATGATTTTGATATCGCTGCTTCACTCTATGCAGGCCACTTTTTAAAAGATCGTAAAGAGTTGAGCAGGGTCGATCGAAACGGTCAGCCTTATCAACGGCACGATTGCAATGCCTCCTTGCCCGGTCTGCAGGAGTTCTCAGAAAACTATGGCCGCAGTGTGGGAGAGATGTATGGTGACCACCCCGCCTTAACGGCAGCACTCATTAACAGTGAAGTCCGCGATAGCACACACGTCAGTTTTTCCAAGAGTGATTTCGCACGTTATCGTGAATTCTCTGGCGAAGACATTCCGGCAGAGGTGACTGATAAAATCGGGCCACGCTGGCATACCATCCCCGATTTTCCCAAAAACCGGGTCCTGCCCGATGATGATCGGCTGCTGAAGTTTTATCGCTGGTTCTGGACCGTCGGTGATGGCTGGAACCCGTTACACACCGCTTTGCATCGGGGCCTGAAGGCCGACGGGCGAGATCGCATCTGGACGTTTTATGATCCCGCCATTCGTGCCCCCAGCATCGGTGGCTCAGGTGGAGAGGTAGATGTGATCAGTCAGTGGACCTATACCGAACCTTCGGCATTACGTGTAGGCTATTTTTGTGATGAAGTCTTCGCGATGGCAGCCGCCTCAGACAAACCACAGGATGTCATGAAAATGACACAACTGTTCTGGTACCGCTCTTCCAGCGCGCCAAAGAAAACCGGTAAAGAATTTATCGCTTCTCCGTTTGACGATCATGATCCCGATGCCGCCTACATCTCCATCGCACCCACACATTTACGCAGCGCTTTCTGGAACAAAATTGCACGACCCGTAACAGGCCTGATGTATCACGGCTGGTCCTCGCTGGTGCCCACCGATGGCACACATGCCTACAAATACACGCAGCCCGATCTGCAGACGGAATTCAAACGCCTGCATCGGGAAATCCTGGAACCGCTGGGACCGACGCTGTTAAAGGTCCCCGACCGTCAGGCTGATGTCGCTTACCTCGACAGCTTCACATCGCAAATATTCGCAGGCCGCGGGAGTTACGGGTATTACCATGACGAAGCGTACCTGACGCTCCTGCATGCACAGTTGCAGCCCGAAGTGATTTTTGAAGAGACACTGCTCAAGAAAGGGCTGGACCAATACAAGCTGCTTGTGCTGGCTGACTGTGATGTGCTGACCAGATCGGTTGTGGAAAAGATCCTTGCCTTTCAGAAACGGGGAGGCATCGTCATTGGCGACCCCAATCTGACACCGGCGATCAAAGCGGACATCGTGCTGCCGAAATTCGTACGTTCCAAACGGACACAGGAAGATCAGAAGACCATTCTGCAGCATGCAGCGCAGTTAAAATCCGCTTTGGCAGGACGGTATGAATGGTATTCGCAGTGTACGACTCCCGAGATCGTAACCAGAACCCGCTCGGCTGGAAACAGTGATTATGTATTCGTGGTCAATGATCGACGCGAATTTGGAACTTATGTGGGGCAGCATGGCCTGGTGATGGAAGATGGTCTGCCAGCGGAAGGCAGTCTCACTTTATTACGCGACGGTGGTCACGTTTATGATTTACAGGCAAACCGTGAAATTTCGACCCAGCAGACAGAAAACAAGGTAAGCTGGCCCGTGCAGCTGGGCCCCTGTGAAGGACGAGTGTTTCTGGTGACACCCACTCCAATCGCTGCAGTGAAAATCACCGGCGCTCAAAGCACGCCAGCCGGAAAGCCGCTCGAGTTGCTGGTGTCGGTACTTGATAGCAAATCAAAAACGATCCCTGCTGTGATTCCATTGCAAGTAAAGATCACCGATCCCGCCGGCAGGGTGGCTGAATTCAGCGGATACTACGGAGCCGAACAGGGACAACTGCCTTTAAAGCTCGACATTGCCGGCAACGATCGGCCCGGGATGTGGAAAGTTCACGTCCGGGAACTGGCTGCGGGACAGACCGGCGTGTTTTACTTTCGTGTGCAAAACACAGCAGAAAGCAATGCCAAATAACCACGCTGGCAACATCACAAGAGTCCGCAACCAGTCACCCGAATTAAATATTTTTCGTGTCGTTTCGTACTTTTCGTGGTCGCAAAATTACCGGGTTGGTCATAGAACTGACCCCGTTTATACCAGTCCTGAACCAGCGATGGTCAGCCCAGGGGACTGGGTCTGCTAACGCTCTGACTATAAGAGCCGTTTCAGGGTTTGTCCGAAAACATTGCTGCATTCACACAGAAAACTGATATAACGGATAGAGGAACTCTACTGGTCACATGTCTGCACATTTCAATCCACACCAGGTACTGCCTGCCCCCTGAGACGTACCAGGAGCGGATCAACACACTCCATTTTCAATCTTCTGGCAAAACTGAAAGATAAGCGTATGTCCTTTTCTGATATGCCTTTACAAAACGACTAAAGAGATCCCGTTCAAATATGATTTCTTTTTTTGTGACAACTTCAGCATTCCCGTGTGTTATTCCGTGGAGGAGTCGCTTTGCAAGGTCCTGAAACAAGAGTGTCGCTGATCGCAAGACTACAGCATCCTGCCGATGATGCTGCCTGGGATGAGTTCAACGGCATCTATCGACCTCTGATCGTGCGAGTCGCTCGTCTGAAAGGTTTACAGCATGCCGATGCAGAAGACATGGCCCAGGAAGTATTTGCAGCGGTTCGCAAGTCAATCAAACGATTTGACCCGCACGCGAAGGGTACATTTCGAGGCTGGCTCAGAACCATCACACGGAACCTGGTGATCAACCATTTGACGCGCGCAAAAGGACCAGTTGGGTCGGGGGACAGTAATGTTCAGGCAATGTTGCAACAGGTTCCTGCGTGTGACGACCCCACGGCAACACTGTTCGATATCGAATTGAAGCGGATGCGGTTTCGCGTAGCGGCAGAGGAACTGAAGGCTGAGTTTAATGATCCCATCTGGCTGGCATTCTGGCTGACAGCAGTGGAGGGACACTCGATTGCTGACGTTGCACAGCAGTTGGAAAAGTCAGAGGGTTCGATTCGTATGTCGCGTTGTCGTGTCATGGCCCGATTACGCGATAAGGTACGCAAATTCGAAGAATGAGGTAAGTGGTATGGTGGCACGTTTTCATTTCGACGAAATCATGCTGGAACGTTACCTGCGTGATCAGCTTGACGATCAACAGCAGAGTGCGCTGGTCGAACATGTCGAAACATGCGAAGTCTGCCTTCAACATATTGACACTTTGTCACAGCAGGGGCTGTCATGGGACGATGTGGGGGAGATGTTGCGTGATGATGAACTCTCCGAAGCCGTTTCAGGAGCAGACCATCCGGAGTCGCGTTCCCCGGAAGACGACCAGGCAGATTTGCTGGAACCGACGGAACGTCAAGATTCGCTGGGACGTTTTGCTCAATACGAAATACTGGATTTCCTGGGGCGAGGCGGAATGGGGATCGTGATGCGAGGGCTCGATACGGCACTCGACCGCCAATGTGCAATCAAAGTCCTCGCTCCCCGCTTCGCCAGCAGCGCGGCCGCCCGCAAACGTTTCTCTCGGGAAGCGAAGAGCGCCGCAGCAGTAGTCCATCCGCATGTGGTACCGATTCTAACTGTCAACGAACATAATGGACTGCCGTTTCTTGTGATGCCCGTTGTAGAAGGCCAGAGTCTGCAACGACGCATTGAGGAATACGGGCCATTGTCTGTCATTGAATCCATACGCATCGCTGCACAGGTTGCCGACGGGCTCGCAGCAGCTCATACCCAGGGACTGGTTCATCGAGATATCAAGCCGGAAAACATCCTGCTGGAACATGAGGTCGAGCGGGTTCAGATTACCGACTTCGGACTGGCCCGCGCCATCGACGATGCCAGCATGACCCGCAGTGGTGTGATCGCCGGTACGCCACAATACATGTCGCCCGAACAGGCACACGGTGATTCGATCGACCATCGCAGCGATCTGTTTTCGCTCGGCAGCGTGATGTACTTCATGCTCGCGGGCCGCAGCCCGTTTCGCGCTGAAACAACGATGGGAATCTTGAATCGTATTGGGAACGACTCTCCACGTGGCTTGAGAAGCATCAACGTCGATGTACCAGTCTGGCTGGAAGCGATTGTGATGAAGTTGCTCGAAAAAAAACGTGAAGACCGTTTTCAATCTGCCGAAGATGTATCCGGCCTCCTGAATCAATGGCTGGCGCATCTGCAGACACCGGACTCAGCTCCGCTACCGAGTCATCCAATACCCTCTGCAGGCCAACCCGAAACGGTGATCATCAGAAACACGGCCCGTTCCAAAAACCACAAGCGCTGGCTGATTGCCGGCTGTGTAAGTGTGATACTACTGACGACGCTGATCCTGCTTAATTCGGGGAAAGTCACGTCGCCGAGCGGGGTTCATCATCATCCTGGCAACGCATCGCGGTCAGCGAAAGAACAGGGCTTCGCGACACAGAAAATGCCTGAAACGGCAAAAGGAACAGGATGGAATACAGGACCGTCTCTGCAGGAGACAACCGAACTGCTGAGTTATTCCGACACCCTTTCACAAGACGCACAGCGACCGTTCCGGCATACCCCGCCAGCAGAGACAACCATTTCAGAATGAACAGATACAAACCCTTTTCCTCAACGAGGTGATTCTTATGCGTATGATACTGAGTTTAATCTTACTTTTTTCCGGTTTTGTTGGTTTAACACTCGCCCAGACCGTGAAAGAAGGCCCGAAAGCAAAGCAGAAAACTTCACATCCCGATACCAGCCTGGCTTCCGGTAAACACTCGCATGCGATTCAAGCATTACGCGCTGATTACGAACAGGCGGAACGAGATTCAGCCCACTATGCCGCCGCGTTGAAAAAACATTCGAAGACAGACGCCCCGTCAAAAGAAAAAAAGGGAGCTGCTGCTGCGATCGATCAGCAGAACGAAGATCCAAAGACCTGGGATCAAATGAAAAGCCAGTTAGCGGAGGCAGTAGAGCGTGCCTTCAACCTGCGTCTACAAATTCAACGGGCACAAATTGAGCTGGTCGAACAAAAGTTGAATGAGACCCGGGAACAACTCGGTCAGCGTAAACAGGATGCCAGAATTATTATCCGGCGTCGCGTTGAAGAACTGACCCACAGTGACGATCTCTCGTGGCTGGGAGATGCCTCAAAGCTGCCGGCGGCCTCTGCCTTACCTCGCAATACGCCGAAGTCTCAGGCTCCGGAAGAATTACCGATCTACCCCCGAGATGCCGTGCTTAAATTTATGGCAGCGGCCCTGGCACTCGATTCAAAGGCAGCAGCCAGATGGGCCAGTGAAGAACTGGCACAGCAAGCATCCCTGAAGCGCTGGAATGCATTTCTGCATGAGCGGCCCCACTTTATTCAACAAGTGCTGGTCGATTCGAAAACCATCCAATCCCAGATTTTGATGACCGTTCATGGGGAACGGGTCCTGTTCGAACTGGAACGATTCACGACAGGCGAGTGGCGGGTGACAGCGATCAACCGACTTGAACTCATCGCACCGCTCGATAAATAACCGTCGTCATTCAGTAAGGTTGACTTTTGCTGGGATTGTCAGCCTCTTTTCCAGAAAAGCATGAAACAGAGCCGCGCGCCATGTGTGTTACTATCAGGAAGAATTCGCCGGCAGATACCGACTGCCAGATTCCAGAATCAACCAATGCCTGATACCCACGGGTGGAGAAGTGACATGAAAGACTTATTATCAACGACCTCATCCCTCTTTATTATCCTGTTCAGTCTGTCGCTACTGTTCCTGACTGAAGAGCCGAATGTAGAATCCGGCGAACAGAAAAAGACGATTGCCACTCAGCGAGAGCACCCTCCTGAAAATAAAACGACGACCTTTGGCAAGGTTCAAAGCGTAACGGTCCGAGACGGCGTACTGATTTTTGTAGCGTTCGAAAAGGATGGGCTGAAGGAATACTATTTTTCTCTGCGAGGTAAAAACGTGATTCTCTGCCAGTCACCAACATCACAGATGCCGCCCAAATCCATTCAGTTTGAAGAAAGTGATACTGGCAGCCTGCGAATCACACTCTCCGCCAGCCTCGATATCAATTTAGAAAAAGAGCTGAAAGACTTCTAAAGCGCGTCACAGATAACCATAGCGTCTCTCAGTTTAATATACGCCGTCTGAATGGCCCTGGAGACGCTACAGTAAAACGGGACACACCCTTGTGATGGCGTTTTGGATTATTTTGATATTTCATTGATCCAATGGAGATCGTGCTGCGTTAATCCCAGATCAGCAATTATGAAAACAAGACTGATCGGAGAGTTTGATGAACACGATACCTCACTGCCCGGACTGCGAAAAACAGATGGTAAAAGGATTCATTCCAGATACGACACTTCTGGGTGCGCTTCAGGCGACGTGGCATCCGGATGATCCAGAAAGCGCTGGCGGCACGTTTTTCGGGTTTAAGACGAAAAACAGAACCAAGACTGTCAGAATTGAAGAATCCAGAACAAAAAAGATCATTTCTTATCGCTGCCCCGAATGCGGTCTGTTGCGCTCTTTTGCAGAGTAATCGACTCCCTGCTTTTCTTTAAAGGTGTCCGGAACCTTTAATCCTGATTTTCGGACACTTTTTTCTCAACAGCATCTTCTTCAATAAGAACTCATTGCTTACTCTCTGCAATGATCTCATTAAAATCAACACGAAACCATCTTTGTAATTCGAAACAATCGCTTTATCTGCATGGATCGCGACATCTCTCAAAAACATAATATTACCTGAGCTGAGTAAGCCTTCATCCATCCTGCCCGCAAAGCGCTGCCACAAAAGCTTCGACTGTCGGTTCGGGTCCATCGCCGTAGTTGTTGTGGCGCTGGTCATCCCACCCTGCCAGTACGGTCCGGGGCTCACCCGTCAGGGAAACACCTTTTTCCAGTGTATAGTATTGTGCCGTGATCTGATCCAGATCGAGGTCGGCTGGTACTTTCACCGAAAAATCGACAGGCACGACGACTCCGACCAGCCAGGCTTCTGCGGCCTCCTGCGGTTCCGGCATTTCGATCACAGCACACGGATAGTTGTTGACACGAGTCGGATAAACTTTTATCTCCGATGCATCAAACCCTGCTTCGCGTCCGCACTGCTTGACGACCTGCTGCAGGAGCGCTGCGATGAATTTGTCGGCATCCGGCGAAGCGGCAATCTCCAGAAACTGCATCGGCTCGGCAAGCGCGATCTGCCGCAACGCATAATGTGCAAGTACATAGTGCGGAGACGGACCATCGTCTTCCGGCACGCCTTCCGAGTTTTCATCCTGGAAATCAGACTGTCCCATGCTACGCCCCCTCGCCTTCGGCATTGAAAGTAATCTGCGAAATAGTGAGTCGCCTTCAGTTACATCGCTTTACTCCTGAATCATAAACATTTTTATGGCTTGGATCATCTTTTATTTTGTACAATAGATCTCCTCAGGCTTACATTACTTCTCACAAGAGAACTGCCTTCATGACTCATACCATTCATAAACGAACTCTCTTCGTCTGCCTGCTTCTGGTTGTAACCGTCTCGACTTCAGCACAGGCTGCCGAAACTCTACCTGCACTCCAAGACGAACACGCGCCACAGAACTTCGCAGAAATGTGGGCCGGCTTTGATCCCCGCAGCGAACCGCTGGAAACTGAAGTGCTTAAAGAGTGGGAAGAAGACGGCGTCGTCCTGCAGGTCGTCCGTTTCCGAATCGGCGTCTTCAAAGGCAAAACCGCCCGGCTCGTGGCCGTGTTTGGTTATCCCAAACAGGCTGTTGCCAACAAACAGAAATTGCCGGGCCTGCTGCAGATTCATGGCGGCGGACAGTACGCCGACTACCGGGCCTGCCTGCTGAATGCAAAACGCGGATACGCGACCCTTTCCATCGCCTGGGCCGGACGCATCAACGCCCCCGACTACCAGGTGACGCCCGCCGAAGTGAAACTCTTCTGGGACGGCAAGACCGACGACCCCCGTTATAAAATTACCACTGACTGGGGCGCGCTCGACGGCTATCATGCACCCGGAAAAAACCCGGGCAATCAGTTTCCCAGCATTGAGCCGGAAGCCTGGACGCTCGACAACATTGAATCGCCGCGTAACAGTGGCTGGTTCCTGTGTGCGCTCGCTGCGCGTCGGGCTTTGACATTCCTCGAACAGCAGCCCCTGGTCGACCCCGATCGGCTGGGAGTTTATGGCCATTCGATGGGAGGCAAGCTCACCGTGTTGACGGCCCCCGATTCCCGCGTCAAAGCAGCAGCCCCCTCGTGTGGTGGTATCAGCGACCGCTACAACCGAAGCCCCCTGTTCTGCCAGACGCTGGGAGATAACGTCAGCCTCAAACAGATTTCCTGTCCCATCATCTTCCTCAGCCCCGCTAATGATTTTCACGGGCGCATTGGCAATCTGCCGACCGCCATCGAGGAAATTCAAAGCAGCGACTGGCGCGTCACCTGCTCACCACACCACAATCATCAGGACACCCCCGACTTCGAAGTCGCCACCATACTCTGGATGGATCAGCATCTCAAAGGCAGCTTTACGTTTCCCCAGACACCCAAAACAGAGCTGACGCTCACCACCACAGACGGTGTGCCCCGCTTCAAAGTGATCCCCGACGAATCCCGAACCATCCTCTCCATCGACGTCTATTTCTCGCGACAGGGCAAAACAGACGAAGGTCCCGAGGACCGGCTCAATACTAAGCATCGCTTCTGGCATCACGTCAAACCTGCGAATGCCGAGGACGCCTGGACCGCAAAGCTCCCACTGGGCAATGTCGATCAGCCTCTGTGGGTGTACGCCAACATCCGCTATGCCCTCAACGAACCGGTGTCCGGTGCCGGCTATTATTATCGCCCTTACACCACAAAGTCGTTCAACCTTTCATCGCTGCTGCAAGTGGTCTCACCAGCGGAATTACAAGCAGCCGACGTTCAGGCCACGCGCGAGCCTTCCCTGCTGATCGAAGATTTCAAAGACGACTGGCGGCAGGAATGGTTTTCGTATCAACCCGACAAATGGACCATTACAACCCACAAACTGAATGACGGTCTCTGGAAAGCACTACCGCAGGCACAACTTGCTTTGGAAGTCCGCGCTGCCGAAGCCAATCAAATGGTGGTCGTCCTGGATGATTACGCCGCCGAGATCGAACTGACAGGCGGCCCCGACTGGCAGACCATCACACTCAAACCAACAGACTTTCAGAATCTGGCCGGCGAATTTTTGTCAGACTGGCAAGGTATCCAGCAGTTGAAACTCACTCCCGCCGAGGCCCAGCGTCCCGCTCGCGGCAGCAAAACGAAACAACGCATCCTCGGCAAAAACTGGCGCGGCCCACAACCCACATTCCAAAACCTGCGCTGGCAGGTCAATCCATAAGGTTAGATCGAATTCCAGTTCATCGGCAAGGATCATACTCATGGTATTTCAGACATTCGACCCCGACGACGAAGAATCGTTCGACAAGATGCGCGACCTCTTCAGTCCGGCACAGGTGGACCAGAGCGTGCGACAGGCTCTGCAGATGTGTTGGATGATGCTCCCCCAGGACAAACGCAACGTCGACGAACTGGAACAGCAGTTCCGCCGCATCGTCGACCGCGCACTGAAAAATATGCGCGATGACGATCAGGCCTTCGGGGAACCGTAAATAAATATCGCTGTTAAAACGAAAAATCAGCGTTGACCCGGTCAAATTCTAATTGACCCCATATAGACAGGTCGGTATACTTCATTCATTCAGACGCTCGGTTCACAAAAAGACCCATTAGCCGCAGGGCGTTAGCCCCGGTTGAACTCCATCTGAAATAATAGCCTTGTTATTTTAGTATAATGTGCAATCATATTGTTACGTTTTTGAATGAAGTCATCCACTTTCTTTTTACCATATAAAATACTGACCTGTCTGTTTATTATCCCGAGACTCACAAAGGAGAACATCATGTCCGCTCTCAAACCACCGTTCACTCTCGAAACCGCCACTGCCAAGGTCCGCGCCGCGGAAGATGCCTGGAACAGTCGGGACCCGGAAAGGGTCTCCCTGGCTTATTCTCCGGATTCAGAGTGGCGGAACCGCGACCAGTTCCTGCAGGGCCGTGATCGAATCCGGGAATTCCTGGCCGGCAAGTGGGAACGGGAACTCGATTACCGGCTCGTTAAAGCACTCTGGAGTTTTTCAGACGACCACATCGCGGTCCGCTTCCAGTATGAGTACCACGATGCGGCAGGCCAATGGTTTCGCGCCTACGGTAATGAGCTCTGGGAATTTGATGAAGAAGGTTTAATGCGCCGCCGCGAAGCAAGCATCAACGACGTCCCCATCGCGAAAGATCAGCGTCGGTTTTTCTGGCCGACCTCCGCCCCGCGCCCAGTGGAACACACCGGGATTCCCGAGGTCGCATGACTGATTGTAATCAGGGTCAGCTTCTTAGATTCAGTCTGGCCCTGATTACTGTTGATTGAGCATTCGGCACTCACTCTCCCGACAAATCCACAATCCAGACAGCGGGTATCCGCGTCTCGATAGCAACCCGCGCCAGGTTGAACCAGCGCTCTGCCTGGTTGAGAATCTGGCTGTCGGCGGAAGCGACGATCTGGTCAGCTCGACTCAGCACGGGATCGGGGTCAGGCACCAGGTCAATCTCCCAGTTCCAGCCGCGCTCCTCGCTGATCTCCCGCAGCATCGTCTTTAATCGCCCACTGTTGGAGACCGGCTGATCCAGCAGCCAGCGACAGGAAGAAACTTTCCATTCCGCCATCAGCTCTCCCAGGATCTGAATCGCCGGGATCGTCTCAGCCACTTTACGATAACTGCCGTGCATGCTGGCCATGTCACGATAGCAGCCATCGCAGGCCTGCAGAATGACGCCCCCCGACAACGCGGCTTCCAGCGACGTCAACACGTTGTAGCCATCGATCCACAATTCCTGCTCCGCGAGGTCCTGCGTCTGAACCCGGTGCGCTGCGCGCCGACTGGCTTCCGCTTCCCCGCAGGCACAACGCCCCACTGCTGTTCGCTGCCGTGCATTCAAAGCATACCGATCCCCCACCAGTTTGAGTGCAGAAACAGGCGCATACCCGCGAGTCAAAAGCCAGCTCAAGTCACAGGTCGCCCGCCGCAATTCCGGCTCGGAAACAGTATCAAACAGACTCTGATCCTGCGGATGCGCACCACGATGTTGTCGCCGGTCGGGCATAGTTTTTCCTCCGGCTCTGATTGTGACAGAATTCGCACACAGAGAACAGCATCGGGTTACTATGACGAAAGACGAAACTCGTCACGACTGTGCCTACTTCATTGATCGTGCGGATCAAAGTCAATTAAAATTCAGTACTGGTCCCGCCGATCTGGTTGCCGCCGTTCCAGGTCAGTGACTCCGCATAGACTTCCTAGTTGATATTCTCACTGACAAAAGTCACGCGACCGTCAACCCACAACATGTTCACACCGCCGGCATGTCGTGAGTTGGGCGCTGGCATCAAACCCTCCGATCCGCCGGCGGGATGCGAAACCGCCGCGTTGATTCCGTAACGTTCCAGGTTGGTGGAGACAATCTTCAGTGAAGTGGGAGAGGCTGTATCGTTACCCGCCGACGACTCACCTTCCAGCCAGATCCCATCATCGCCAATGCCGAATGCGACATGGCACACGCTGGCAGAGGCGGAGACGGGGAGGCTGCTGCCGGTATAGATCACGGACTGCCAGAAATTACCGGCATACAGATTTTCTGTCATCGCCACCGTGTTCGACGTCCCGTCGCCCACATCGACGTTCGAAAGATTGACAGGTTTGTCAGACCAGAACATGCCAGTTCCCCAGCCACCGTCGGATGTCTCCGTATTATGGCGGTTTGTCGCGATCACACTAAACGGAACACTCGCATTGACGTACCCAGGCTTCTGGATGAATCCCGGTGCGACTGGACTCCCGCCAATCTTATCGCGTCCCGCATAACCAAAGTTGGCCACGTAGGTCAACTGTCCCGGTTTGCCTGATGCAGAGCCATCATCGGGACACGTGTAAACAGGAATCGAAACAGTGCTCAAATCGTATGACGGGTTCTGCTTTAAAGATTCATAAACGTTTGCCCGTTCGACGTATGGCAGTAGTGTCACCGCCCAAGAGCGATACTCGCCCGGATCACCCTCGTGAATACCAATCATCGGGAAGTCGCCATCGTAAGTTGATGCAAAACTGTGTAACGCCAGCCCTAACTGTTTCAGATTATTTTTGCACTGCGTTCGTCGTGCCGCTGCACGCGCCTGCTGAACCGCAGGCAAAAGCAGCGCGACCAGCATTCCAATAATTGCGATAACAACAAGAAGTTCAATCAGGGTGAATCCACTACGACGGGCTTTCTCCGGGTGTCTGCGCATTACGATCTCCAAAAACCTTGTTCGATAGTGATGAATTAAGATGAAATGAGGTATGACTCAAATAATCAGCCAGGCAACTTCACTTCATGCTGAAACTGGCATCCCGTGGTGCTGGCGATAAGCGGGCAGGAACATACAGAACAATACTCCACATGAGAACATTCTATCCATGCGATAACCAATTAAATTAAGTGCGCTAGTCCGCCAAGTCAAGGAATGAAACAGAGCGTTTCAAGAGATTTATGTTCACCTGATGGCAAAGATTGATTCCGTCACAGTTTAACACCCCCTGCACTGATCTGGAGTAGGGTTTTCTCAATCCTGTCTGATGCCCAGCGACGTATCCAACGCTTGGTCAGGGAGCAGCTTGAGAGAGAGCAGCGCGAGCGTTCGAATCCAGATGAATGCGAGGAGTAGAATTCCCCCACAATAAAGTGCGTTGACGCCTGAAACGCACGCTCCAAATCTCAAGTTTACGATCGCCGTTAACACGTTCAAAACCACAACACAACTCAATATAATCGACCAAGTGCCGTGAACAGGGAATACATCATACACTTTTCGCCGCCCCAACCATAAAACCAACGGCACAGCGATGAGGGAAACCAGAATCGAAGTCGCAAACAGAGTTTCGAACATTTTAACAACCTGAACTAGACTGCTTGAGTTCGGGATAACCTATCAAGGGTAACATCAGTATATCTTCGTTGAAAGAATCGCGAATTGTCAAGAGAATATTGACGAAAGCGTTATCAACAAAGCAGACGAACGAAAAAAGCGGCTGGCGCTATTGCCCGGAAACGACGTCACCACATTGAACACCGTGTCACGGAAGCCGCCGATCGTTCGGTCGCACATTGATGGGGATGCGGGGCATGCAGAGCTGGCTCCTGTATTTCCTCATCACACCCGTTGACAGCGACATCGGAAGTCACTCCTCAATCCAGGTGGGAAACCACTTCCTGAAGACGTTCTCTCCGGCGATGTACCATTTCCTGTCGCCAGTCACAGTCAAACGTCTGGTCCTGTTGACGCGCGATTTTGTCCAAACGTCGGATGGCGGCCCTGGTCTTCTCAATCCGGCGGAGCACTTCGTCCTTCGCGACACGCAGCTCACTGGCCACGACTTGCGGTGACTGATACCAGAAATCTTCTGCAGGTTGCATGCCCACAGCCCAACGGACTGCGGCAAGCCGGATATCAAGTATCAGCAGACTGATACTGAACTCTAATGGAACGTTCCGTTTCCCGGGAAGCGCCTGTTTGAAGACGTCTAACACGCCGGACATGCGATCGCCAGGATCTCCGTTGGTCGCATCAAGCAGTCGCGCACGTATCTGTTTTTCGATGGCTTCCTGGACGCGTATCATATCCGCATATTCCATGGCGACCAGACGTTGCTGCTGTGCATAATGAAACGCGTCTTCAGCACGACCATCAAACAGGGCAAGTTCAGCCCTGGCGTTCGCCAGGTCGGTTCGATATCCCAGGCATTCGGTCTCGCCATCACGCTCAATGATTTTTATCCAGTCTTCGGCCTGCGCACGTCGATTCAGGCGCAGGTTCGCCAGGCATCCGGCTGCAGCAGTTGCGTGAGCGTGATTCATGGTTGCATCACCGCGTTCCGACCACGCCAGCTCTATGGCATTGAGCGCCTTCTCATGCTTGCCCTGAGCTTCCAAAAATTCAAACTCACAGAATCGTAAGTCGGCAACGACTCCGTCAGAAGCGTTTACAGCAAGACTTTCCAGTTCTGCAAGACGCGCTTCTAACTGCGTCATGTCGGGATTGTAAAGCCGCAACAAATCAACAGTCATTTCTCTCATAGAGAACAAAGACTCGTGGTTCGGCGCCTCCCAGGCTTCCATGGAAAGCAGTCGATTCAAGGCTTCCAGCGGTTTTCCCGCACGCTTAAGGCAAGTCACCTCGCTCAACCCCAACTGGAATGCAATTTTGTCGTTGCCAGCCTGCTTCGCATCGTTGCAGAGTTGCCCCAGCAGCATTCCCGCCTCCTCAAAGCGTCCCTGTCTGTAAGCTTCGTGCGCATGCTCTTTCAGAATGTTTGCATCGTATTCCATTAATGGCAGCCTTCAATTCAGTGTTTTGTGAACGTGATCAAGAAGTATACTGGCGAAGCTATTATTGTTCATCCAGGCAGTCGGCGAGATCTTCCCCATCTATATCCCCACCTGAATCGTCATCTGATTCCTGATTACGCCTCTTTGAAAACGATGGCGGAAGTCACGCCTCAATCCAGGTGGGAAACAATTTCCTGGAGCCGCTCTCTCCGCTGATTTACCTTTTCCTGGCGCCAGTCACAGCCAAACGCCTGGTCCTGTTGACGCGCGATTTTGTCCGTACGTTGGAGGGCAACCTTTGTCTTCTCAATCCGGCGGATGACTTCATCCTTCGCAACGCGCAGCTCACTGGCCACGACTTGTGGTAACTGATACCACAAATCTTCTGCTGGTTGCATGCCCACAGCCCAACGTACTGCGGAGAGCCGGATATCAAGCATCAGCAGACTGAGACGAAACTGTAATTGAACACTGCGTTTCCCGGGAAGCGCCTGTTTGAGGACATCTACCACGCCGGACGTGCGATCGCCAGGATCTCCGTTTGTCTCATCCAGTAATCGCGCACGTACCTGTTTTTCGATTGCTTCGTGAACGCGTATCATATCCGTATATTCCATGGCGACTCGACGTTGCTGCTGTGCATAATGAAACACGTCCTCATAACGACCATCAAACAGAGCAAGTTCAGCCTGGCAGTCCGCCAGGTCGGCTCGATATCCCAGGCATTCGATCTCGCCATCACGCTCAATGATTTTCACCCACTCCTCGGCCTGCGGACGTCGATTCAAACGCAGGTTCACAAGGCATCCGGAAGCAGCAGTTGAGTGAGCGTGGTTCATGGTTGCTACGCCGCGTTCCGACCACGCCAGCTCTATGGCATTGAGGGCCTTCTCATTCTTACCCTGATCCTCCAAGAACATGGACTCATAAAAACGCACGTCGGCAACGACTCCATCAAGAGCGCTGCTGGCAAGACTTTCCAGTTCTCCAAGTCGCGATTCCAACTGCGTCATAACGGGATTGTAAAGCCGCAGCAGATCGAAAGTCTGTTTTCTCATATCGAATATAGACTCATGGTACGGCGCCTCCCAGGACTCCATGGTAAGCAGGCGATTCAATGCGCCCAGCGGTTTACCTGCACGCAGCAGGCTTTGCACTTCGAGCAAGCCCAACTGGAATGCCATTCCATCATGGCCTGACTGTTTCGCATCGTTGCATAGCTGCCCTGCCAGCACGCCCGCTTCCGCAAAGCGTCCCTGTCTGTAGGCATCGTTCGCATGATCTACCAGTATATATGCTTTCGGTTCCATTGGCGACAGCCTTCAATTCAGTGATTTGTGGACGTTATCAAGAAGTATGCTGGCGAAGCCCTTATGTTCATCCAGGCAGTCGGCGAGATCTTCCGCGGTCACTTTTCGCCAGCGTTCCTCAGTGGGGAATCTGCTCACCAGGGTACGAACCATTAATGCATCCAGCGTGACTGGCTTAAACAGTTCAACGAGTCTACGGGGGGAGAGAAAACGCTGCCGAGCAGAATCCTTGAGCAGCTTCGCGATGTGGACATCGTTCTGCATTTTGTGGTCCAGATAGTCCACCAGCGCCTTGTCTCCTCGCTCGCTGTAGTCAATACAATTCTGATTGCCCGGATCGAAGCTCATCTCTTCTCGCAGTTCGTGCGCCGCGTCGCGCAGAAGCACAAACGGACGTGAGCGAGGATCAAAGCGAACGGCGCCGGTTTCAAGCATCACCTGCGGTTGACTGGTCGTAGACTCGACAATAAATGCGTCAGCCCGATTCATCAGCCGACGAATGCCGTCGGTCGATTTCTGCTTCAGGTCACGAGCCAGGAGCAACTCACATTTCCAGCGGTCTTCCACAACGGTGCGGACGGCGTCGATGATGTCGTCAAATTCCGCCGCCTCTGGCATCACCATGAAGATACAGCGGTGCTGTCGCTCCGGATTTTTCGCAGGCACCACATCCGCCCTGGGCTGGTTCAACTCCGGTTCAAATATCTCCGCCTCTGCCCCGTCAGCCACGGTTTCCCAGTGTTTCACTAACAGCCGATGCATCTGCTGATTCAGAATCTGAGTGTTTTCCGTAGTTAAGAGGTCCTGATTAAAGAGGATTGCGTTGTTGTAGATGCCGCTGAGAATCTCATCGACTTCCGGTTCGCCGAACAACTCGGGATGTTCGGCAATATCACGAATCAGGCTGTTGTCCGCATTGATGGTGAGCCGCATCGATTCTGCCGTGGTCATCTTGAGCAGTGTCTCCGCCATCTCACGCATACTCTGTGGTGTATTAGGCTGATTCAGCAGATCTTCTGCCTGGTGGTGCATTTCGGAACGCTCGGTGGTGCGAATCAGTGCAGCCAGGTCTACTGGCTTGAACTTCCGAGCCTCGACACGGATTGATCTGCCTCGAGGCTTAACCACCTGTTCCATGCGTGTTGCCAGACGTTGAAAGCGAACCTCTTCCTGATGCTCTTCCAGGTGGCGAAAGATATTCGGGTCGTCAATCTGATCGACGCGTATAATTTTAATGGACACGTCTTCGAACTTTGCATATTGCTCCAGCAGCAACATTTCAAAGGGACCACTGGCGTCAATCACCAGTGAGTTTGCAGATTCCGCCATATTGAAATACTGATTCGCCGAGAACGCCGTGGCGAAACAGGGCAGAGCCTGGGGACCGGATTCCGACTTAGGCAACGCCGAAAGAATTTCAGGCAGGCGTCGCCAGTAATATCCGCTATAGCTCTCCTCTTCACTCGACTTACCACCACAATTCGTCCGCCATTCGAGCAGGTTGGCCACGTTGCGGAACAGTTCATCGTATTCGTAGCAGGCTGCCTTGATGCCGAGATCGTGATATTTCAGGATTCTCTGGAAGCGTTGTGGCTCATCCAGCGAAAGTTCACGCAGTCGTTCGATGATGTAATGTCCGAATTCCTCTTTGATGCGATCAGTAATCTCGTCGCGCACAAAGTTGTCACGCGCCGCGGTGGGGGTGATTGCGGAAGTATTGATCACTCCCCGGACAAACCGGGCCCACGGCGGCAGCAGATCCGTCGTTTCACACAGAAACATTCTCTGTAAATAAAGCCTGACCATTCCCGGAGGCTGTTCATGGTGAGGCAGCGAACGCTGGTCGGAAATGTAAAGGACCCCTTGCGTTGGACCAGGGTCCGCGATGTCGACATCAATAATGGCAAGCGGACTGTCAGGCATGGTCTTGGCCAGATAGGCTTGTGTTTCCCGGGTACGCGCCTCCCCGTTCAATTCGTCACGCTCCCAGGGCATAATCATCTGGTTGATCGGTTCACGGCTGCCGTTCAGATGAATCGGCACTTTCAGCATGTCGGCATATTTACGAATGACATTATCGACTTCTTCCGGATGGATGACCCCTTTGTCCGCTTCCCCATTCAGAAAGACCGTCACGGTTGTTCCAAATGAGTCTTTACTGACCTTGGTCACCGTGTAATCCTCTGTGCCGCTGTTTGACCACTTCCACCCATCGTCGTCCCCCACCTTCCGTGTTTCGACTTCGACACGCTCAGCCACAATGAACGCCGAGAGAAAGCCGATCCCAAACTGGCCCACCAATCCGGTGACGTCCCCCTTTTCAAGTCGTGTGGCCCCGCGGCCGATAACAGCCAGGTATTCGCGGATGTCGTTCAAGTCCATGCCGAGCCCGTTATCGCGGATGATGAATTGCAGTTCGTCTGGTCGGCTTTCGACATCGATCCTGGGAGAAAACGCATCGGGTTCACGTGACTGGCGACGCAGTATCCCGTCATGCGCGTTCTGGATGAGCTCACGGATGAAGACACGTTTTTCGCTATACAGATTCTTGGCCAGCAGCTGGATTAAACCTTGGAAATCGAATTCCATCTTGGGCATAGTGTCACCTTTTATCTTAAGTCGAATCGCTGGATTCGATTGAGTACGTCTGGTTGCTGAGTCACGGGCTGCTTTCGCAATACCTTGCACTGCGGGCTTCCTCAGCAGCGAACATGGGAGAGTCTCCTCTGACAAGACCGCATGTACTGAACGAAACGCGAACTGAATCATTCATCAACGACAGGGTAAGTGTAATTTTGTTTAACCAAGCTGCGTTGTCAAGTAAAGACTGCCCCGGGGTGCGCTCCAGGCGGAACATTCAAGAATCATTGCCGCCCTGGTACACCACTTCATACAACTCCGGGTAATGGTGCAGAGGGCGATGGCTGATCGCGAAGAGTACCATTTCGTTAGTGGGACCATAAAAGGAGTCAGGTCCATTACAAAATGGCCAGAAAAGGTGTCAGGATTCTTTGATTGACACATTAACCATCGATCGCATTCCTCATCATAGCTATTCTCATCAAAACCACAAAAGCCCTGGCCCGATTTCTCAGACCAGGGGCGTCCCTGATAACAACCGAATCGATCAGACTTCGATCGACTCGACTTCTGCAACGAAGCGGCTGGCGCTGTTGCTCAGGAAGGACGTCACCACGTTGAACACCGCGTCACTGAAGCCGCCGATGTTCAGGATGTCGTCACGCTCCGTAGCCTGCGACGAACCATAAGGCTGGATGTCGATACACACCAGCTTGGGATCCGCCACGCCCAGTCGCCGCTGATTCTGCGCGAACGTCTGCCACGCAGTCATCACACCGGTCGAACCATGTCGGCCTGTACCAATCCAGCTCTCGTTGTCGCTCACCAGCACACAGCCGGCAAACGCGCGCTGACCCAGTCGTACATTGGCTTCGCGAAGCGGAATCGAACAGTCGGTTCCACCGCCGCCATACTTCGCCAGTCGCTCCGACAGACTCAGAATCGAGTCGGCTGGATCGATCCGCACGTTGTATGCCCGCGTATCGAACGGAATCACCACGCTGTCCGGATTACGACGCAAAATCGCCGCAGCAAACAGCGCCGCCACGTCCACACAGCGCATCTTGCTGTACGAACTGCGATGCTGCCAGCCCGTCACCGAACTCGCCATCGAACCGGACGTATCCAGACCGATCACCACCGGACCTGACAACTCAGGCACGTTTCCACAGGCGATCTCAGCAGCCTCATGCAGCGCCTTTGTGATCTTGTGCGGAATCTGGTCCGACGCGTTCAGATACGCAGCCAGAAACTGGTACGGAAACTGCCGCGAACGTCGGATCGCCTCCTTGTCAACCAGGCGGTTCGCCACCTCGTCAATCAGAGCATAATCCTTGAACACGTCATGACGCAGCAGCGTGTTGAGGTTCATCCGCAGCGCCTGTGGACCCATCTGACGGGCGATGGCACGCCACACCAGAGGACCTTTGGCCGCATCGGCCAGCAGATCCCAGCGCACGGACAGACCCTCTACAATCGCAGCCTGCTCCTGCTCGGTCTCTGCACCTCGATAAGCCATCAGCGCCTGCACCTGTGCGGGCAAGTCCGCCTCCGTGGCAGGAGCCCACTTCGCCAGTTCCTTATCGGTCAGCCAGCCAAACAGCGCACGCCGTGCGTTGTCGACAGGAGTCGGACGTGCCAGCCGCAGGACATCGCGCAAGCTCGGATCGTTACCGATCGAAGCCGACAGCAGTTTACCCACGGAAGCCTCGTTCAACCAGCGCTGAAACGCACGCTGCAGACTCGATGACAGACCGGTACGACCAAACTGTCCCGAGCGGATCATCTGGAACATGGTGCGCAGCACGCGACCATTGTCGATCACGCGATCAAACACGCGATGCAGCAGTTCGGTATCCCGCGTTGACAGTGTTACCAGCAGCGCCGCCGGCATGTCCTTCATGCAGGCGCGCTCCCGCGCATACACGGCCAGTTGTGCCAGGAATCGATTGTCGTCAACCTGGTTGATCAACGTACGCAGCTCGTCCAGCTGTGTCTGCGCATTCGCATAGAACACGCCGTTAAATGTACCGGTTGCCGCCAGCTGCGCCAGCGCATGCTTCGGCTCATACTTGTAAGCCCGACCTCCGGCTTCGTTACGCGCATCTGCACGTGGAAACTGATTCTGACGATTCGAAAACAAAGATTTATTGGCCATCATAGCCTCCTTCAAAAAGGGAACCGGCGAAAAAGGCGTCAGTCCTCACTGACGACAGCCGGATCCTGTAAATAGCACTCGACGAAGTGATGGGTAGAGACCTCCCTGCGATACCACACACGCGATTCACAGGGGCCGGCCGCATAACTCTTGTAACAAAGCGGCCGGGCAGGAATCGAACCAGCGTTAACCATGTACTCCACACCGGCAGTCGAATGTGTATTAAATAACCAACGAAGTGGTGAATCAGAGTTATTAATGCTCTGCCAGTTGAGCTACAGCGACGAATGCTTAAACACTCTGCACTGATGGGAATCGAACCCACAACTTTCATGTACTCCCATTCGGCAGTCGGTTATGTCTCTTGTGAAGAATGATCGACGAAGTTTTAAACCAGAGCGTTTACGGTGCTCTATCCGTTGAGCTACGGCGCGACACACATTGAAAATAGCGCCGGCGGGAGTCGAACCCGCAACCACCGGGTCCTGAACCATGTACTCCAGTCTGGCAGTCGATCAAATGTTCTTAATAAGCCCAACGAAGGGTTGTCGAGATTGTTGCTGTTCTCGGCCGCTCTTATCGGTCGCATGTGAGACCGACAGTGGGCACACGCCAGACCATCTCAAAGAGATGCCGTTGCGCTCACCTTTCCTGGATCGCTCCAGGTTGGCTACCTCAGGACCGTCATAATGTAATCCCGACGGGCAGTTGGATTGTTCAACAAACCGGCCAACGAAGAAATCACTCAGACATCGTTTCTGTCATAAAGATGTAGTCCGAGCCGACAGTTGGTCGGTTAAAGACGCCGGTGGGAATCGAACCCACTTCAAACTGCTTTGCAGGCAGTTTCCCGGCCATCAGGTATCAGCGTCAATCAAAAGTACCTCACCAGGGAGTCGAACCCCGTCTAATGGTTCCGAAGACCATCGTGCATCCATCACACTCGCAAGGCAGATTATTCAGAGTCGACCAAACGCGTTCGCCAACTGCTGGTTATAGACAGGAAGCACAGAAAACCGGTTCGCCACTTTCAAAATACTTTCAGCAGTTTCTGTAAATCAGAAAGCAGACGAAAAACCGTGACCGGCATCGTTGAGCTGCAGAGAGAGAGAGAGACGCCGCCTCAGAACGGCATGCAGAACTGAGACAGAACGTCTTCACAACATCTTTCGTAAATATTCATCATTTATTAACCATTCGTTATTTTTGATGCTTCTCATTTTATTTTCGTCAGACAGCAAACGTAATTCAATATCTCCTTGAAATCATCCTGTATAGAGGCTGCTCGCTTAAGACCTCTTTGTTTCTGGCGGCAAACAGATGCAGACCAATCGGAGCACATCTGAAACATTAATAACATCTTCTCAATTTCTTCATGTACTCTTGCTAGATTCAGACCCATGCATTTGACCATCTAGCGCCAGTTCGTCGCACCTGCATCTGATTTTGACACCGCACCTGTTTAAGAAATACATCATGACTAACACCTCACCACAGTCTGCAGTGAAGCCGCGTTCGCACATCCTCCCCATTTTCGTTGGAATGATTCTCAGCGTGTGCTGCCTCACAGTCTCCGGCTGTTCCGATACCGCAGGCAATGAGGTGACCGCGATCAACAGTCAGCCCCCCAGTGGAGGAACTGGTGAGATTGCCGAGCCCCTTCCGGAACCACCCGCAGCGTCCAAAGCTGTCGGCCTGAAGTTTCTCGGACGCTATCGTCACGGTACAAGGAAAAAATCGACGGCGGAAATCTGCGCCTTCGACACGGAGTCGAAACGACTTTTTGTTGTAGACGGAGAGCGGGTCGCCGTCGATATTCTTGACATTACCAACCCGTCCGAACCGCAGTTGTTCAAGTCGGTTGACCTGGCAGAGTTGGGTTCCAAACCAAACTCGATCACGGTGAAAGGAGGTGTGATCGCCGCCGCCCTCTCATCCGATCCAAAGCAGGAGCCGGGCCTGGTTGTTTTTCTCTCACCCTCAGGTGAAGTGCTGAAAACTGTTCACGTCGGCTCCGAGCCAGACATGCTCACCATTTCACCGGATGGGCACTGGCTGATTACTGCCAATGAAGGAGAGGCGACAAAAGATTATACGCGAAATCCGGAAGGCAGCGTCTCGCTCATCGATCTGAAAGATGGTGTGGCAGCGGTAACCGATGCCTCCGTCGTTCACATTGATTTCACAGCTTATAATGACAAGTCTAAACTGCCATCTGGCGTGCGTGTCTTCGGAAAGAATGCAACACCGGCCCAGGATTTCGAGCCGGAATACATCGCAGTCTCCCCCGATTCCAAAACCGCATGGGTGTCGCTGCAGGAAGCGAATGCATTTGCGATCATCGATCTCGAAACAAGTAAACTAGTCGATCTCGTGCCGCTGGGGTTCAAAGATCATTCGCTTCCCGAAAATGCCTTTGATGCCAGCAACAAAGACAAGAAGATTCAGCTTCGCACCTGGCCAGTCAAAGGGATGTACCAGCCCGATGCCATCTACTCCTTTGAGGTCGACGGTACGGCGTATGTTATTACTGCAGATGAAGGGGACCACCGCGACTTCGACGGCTTCAGTGAGAAAGCCCGAGTGGGTGATCTGAAACTTGACCCGAAAAAGTTCCCTAACGCAAAAGAACTGCAATCTCCTAAAGCACTCGGGCGGCTGATGGTGACATCCTCCAACGGTGATGCCGACGGTGATGGACTCTACGAAGAACTTTATTGTTTTGGCGGAAGATCATTCTCCATCCGCAGTGCGGATGGCCAGCTGGTCTATAACAACGGCAACGAATTCGAACGCATCATCGCGAATCGTTTTCCCAAGTCGTTCAATGCCGATCACGAGTCAAACGATCTCGATGACCGCAGCGACAACAAAGGGCCGGAGCCCGAAGGGTTGGTTGTGGGAATGATCGAAGGTCGTCCCGTGGCTTTTATCGGCATGGAACGACACAGCGGCATCATGGTCTACGACCTCACCAATCCGAAACAGCCGGTCTTCTGCGACTATTTCATCACGCGCGACTTCGACAAATCGACGAAGAAACCAGAGGCAGGCGACCTGGGGCCCGAAGGCCTGACGTTCATTCCTGCCGACGTGAGTCCGACAGGAAAACCGTTACTCGCTGTCTCCTATGAAATCAGCGGTACGACCGCGTTATTCGAAGTCGTCAGCAATACCACTACTGAAAAGCAGGGCCAATCACTGAAGTAAAGAAATTCATATTGCTCGCTGAATTCTCAACTTTAACTCATCATTTGATAAACGACATATCGTTTACAGAAGAAAGGTTTTCGAATGCAACAGATAAGTTTAACCCGCAAACGAGGCTTCACGCTCATCGAATTGCTGGTCGTTATTGCGATCATTGCAATTCTGATTGCGTTGCTGCTACCCGCCGTCCAGCAGGCGCGTGAAGCGGCGCGCCGTTCCACCTGCAAGAACAATCTTAAACAGATTGGTATCGCACTGCACAACTACCACGACACTCACAGTGTCTTACCGCCAGGCGTCCTGATGTTTGACGACGGTTCAGGCGACCCCGACCCCGATCTGGGTAACTGGGGCTGGAACACCTTCCTCCTCCCTTATATCGATCAGGCACCGCTCTATAATCAACTGACTCCCAACGGAGCGAATTTTCCCACAAGCGCTGCCGGCAGTCTGATTCAGACGGTCGTTCCTATACTGGTCTGCCCCTCCGATGCCAGTGGTGGCATCAATACCTACGTCGGATTCACCAATAATGAAGATGGTGTCGGGCTCGGCAAGTCGAACTATCCCGGCGTCAGCGGCAGTAAAGGCGTTGATGATGACGAGTGGTACGACCGCAGTGATGACGCAGACGAACGCGGCATTTTCAATTATAACAGTAGCACACGGATGCGCGACATCACCGATGGAACCAGCAACACGATGGCGTCGGGCGAACGGATGTGGGATGGAATTTCCATTAAAGACGATGATCCGGGCGGATCACTCAGCAAAGGTTCCGTCTGGGCCGGTCGTCCTTACGACGGCGAAAAGTACGCAACCCTGCTCCGCACCAACGACTCGGACGCGTTCATTCCCAATGGTACAAACCAGGCCAGCGCCAGCAGCCGTCACGTGGGCGGCGCACATTTTCTGTTTTGTGATGGTGCCGTCCGGTTCATCTCAGAAAACGTCAACCGCGAAACCTATAAGTTCCTGGGCAACATGTCCGACGGAGAGGTAATTGGCGAATACTGATCTGCTTTGAAATCGGAATCGAGTCTCGCGAAAGTGTTTACAAACCCTGCGTTTCGGTCTTCACGGGCCGAAACGCTTTTTTTGTGCATGCTGAAAACAACAAATGCCTGTTTCACGGGACGACCATTGATTTCTCTCCACACCCGCTTGACCCCGGTCTGGGTGTATCTGATACTGGACGAAATCAGTTTCGCATTTCATCCCCTGCAGGAAAAGAATCATGGCTCGACGGACTCACGCTTTCGGGCTCCTCACGCTCTCCCTCACACTCGCAAGGCATATCTCTGCTGTCGATAAAAGACAACACCGCGCATCAGTTGGTTCGCATGATTTGCGCAGAACTAACTTTTTTTCTGCGTTTGTAATGCCGCCTCTGCCAGAATCCTTCCGAGCCTGTTGAACCCAAGCGTCAACTGGATTAATACTGTAGCTGCCACGCAGTGAGATTTGAAATCTGGTAAAAATTCAACTTAATGAAGTTTTATTTGAGCTGTAAACATGGAATACTCGTTGTCTAATCTACTCTTCGTTCTTTTCAATCTGAAGGAAATTTCATGAAGTTCTTTACCAGGCAACGCCCTCATGACTCCGCACAGATTGTGAAAATACTCCATGTAATGCGAGATGCTCTAATCGCTGAACTGGGTCACCAACTGAGATCCTTAATCGTTTTTGGCGATTTGGTCAGAGAGAAACAGTTTGACGAGACACATGGCAAAGTCAATCTGATGATCGTCTTGACGCAGATTGACTGTGATTTTCTGGATCGGATTGCTGACTCCATTTCTGAATTCGAAAAGCAGATTCCACTGGCGACTATGATTTTGACTCACGAGGATATCACCTCGTCCTGTGATGTCTTTCCTGTCAAATTTCATAACATCAAAGAGTATCACACACTGCTGCACGGAGAAGACGTGATCTCGGACCTAGTCATTTCGGATGAACATTTACGTTTAAGGTGCGAACAGGAGCTGAAAAACATCATGATCCGGCTTCGTACCTTTTATCTGCACCGGCGTCAGCATCCAGAGCAGTTAATGCAAACGCTGCTGGAAACCGCAACCGCATTCCTGAACAATGTAAATGCCTGCCTGCTGGTAAAGACAGGACTCATCCCGGAAGAAGACAGTGACATTCTGAATGAGTTTGGCGATGAATTCCACATCGATATCACGATCGTCCGCAAGATTCTTGATTTCCGCAGTTTGCCACAGACACCTGCGTCTGCGGAATTAAAGCAGGTCTATAATGAATTCATGTCTCTGATTCATGAAACCACACAGGTGGTCGATCAGATGGAGGCTACGCAATGAGCAAAACCACTTCGAATAAGTTCAGGATAACCTGCAAGTGTGGAAAAAAGTACCTCGTACGTGCAGACCTCGCAGGCAGGAAAGTCAGATGTCGTAATTGCCACGAAGAATTAGAGCTCAAACGCCGGGTCGCAAAAAAAGAGCCCATGTGGTGTCCCGTCTGTTTTTCGAAATTGGACCGAAAGGATCCCGTTTGTAAATCCTGTAACCGGAAGAATGAAGAACATGTCCCCGTGCCAGAAATCCCCGAAAACACGCCGGGGAGACTCAGTCTCCTCCCCGCTGCAATCATCAACAGATTGCCTCGGTCGCTGTTTCTGTGGATCTGGTTCCTGATTTGCCTGATGCTGGTGATTACTATCAGTAGCCTGCAAACAGGGTGGGACGGCCCTGCGTTTCTGACAGTCTTCTTTTTTCTGGGACTGGGAATGCTAGTGCTGTTTTACATTGCCAGACTGAAATCACAGCTCATAACCAGCCTGCTGGTGATCGGCATTCTGGCCTATGAATCGATCGCGTTGATTCGTATCTGGTACGGGAGCACCCATGGAATGTCTCATTTTGGGATATTAGCCGGATTGATGCTCGGTGGGCCAGTGCTCTTCCTGTTCGTCGCGTATGACAAAGCTGGATATTCAAATTACTCGTCGTGTGGCAGCAACTGCAGCAGTTGCGGCAGTTGTGGCAGCAGTTGTGGGGGAGGCTGTGGTGGTGGCGGCTGCGGAGGGTGTGGCGGTGACTGACCATCAGGAATTGATCGAAGTTCCCCTGCTGGGAATAGGCTTGCGCCAGCCAGTGGCAGACTGGGTCCTGTCGCATCCGCCTGAACTGGATTGCGTTGAAGTCACCGCTGAGCATTTTTTTGATTCCGGCGCTACAGTGCTCGCACAACTGGCCAACCATTACCAGGTTTCCGTGCACGGTCTGGGGCTTTCACTGGGAACGCCCGGACCGCTTGAGGAATCCACGTTGCGCCAGTTTCAGCGGGTGGCAGATCTAACCAACGCCAGGTGGATCACCGAACATATCGCGTTTACGAAGACGGACGACGTCGACCTGGGACACCTCAATCCACTGCCGATGACATCAGGTTCGTTAACCACCCTGGCCGACCATGCACGGGAAGTCATGGATCGCTGTCAGCGTCCGCTGCTTCTGGAGAACATCACTTCGTATCTGCGCATCCCCGGAGAGTTGACAGAACCGGAATTTCTGAACCGATTATGTGAGCGGGCCGGAATCGGTCTCCTGCTGGATGTCACGAACCTGTTTATCAACAGTCAGAACCATGATTTTGATCCCATAGACTGGCTGCATGAGGTTGAGGCAGATTTCATTCGCCAGGTGCATATTGTCGGCTATTCGATTCGGGACGGCGTTTATCACGATCGACACAGCGAGCCGATTCAGAACAACCTGTATGAGCTGCTCAGGGAAGTCGTCAGCTATGCACCGGTGGAAGCAGTCATCCTGGAACGGGATGTTGCCATTCCAGCAGTCAACGAGCTGGCCGGGGAATTACATCGTCTGGAGAAAACCTGTGAACGCGCCCGACACAGTTAGAATACTCGCACTCCTGTTGCACAACCAGAGCCTGCGCGATCAGTTACGGACGAGCCCTTCTGCCTTCATCGCTACACAGGGTCTTTCGGATGAAGCAGCACAGGTCATGGCCTTACTCGACTGCGATCAGCTGGACCGCCAGGCGGAGGCTCTGCTCAGTAAACGCCGGTTTCAGGTCGCCCGGATCATTCCCGAGACCTGGCACAGCCTGGGTTCCACTGCCGCTGCTCAGTTTCAAAACTATATGGAGCAGACCACATGGCCGGAAACTCATCAGAAACACGAACTGGATGCTCAGCGCTTCTGTGAATATTTACGGCAGCAGAAAATTCCGGGATATCTCAAGTCAGAACATAACTGGCTGAACTTTCACCTGCACCACCGCTGGTTCCGAATTCACTGGGTGACAGACCTGGTCATCGGCCAGAAACGCTTTGGTGGAATCCAGGTCTTCGGCAGGAATCCCTCAGGAGTCCCTGTGAAACAGGCGTTCTGTCTGTGGCGGACAAATGGAGTTCAATCATCATCGTGCGCCCCTGGTTTCAAAGAAACATAAATCTTTCTAGATGAGTCCTGCTTGACCCGGATCTACGACTCACTGATACTGAAGGGAATCGAATTTGAATTTCACACCTGCCAGGAATTAAGAACATGTCCCGACTGCGCGCTGACGTCCGTCTGCTGATCGCCTGCCTGATGATTCTATGTCTGACTTCAGTCACAACCGCACAACAAAAAAAGACTCAAAAACAGAGCCCGAAACCGGATCCGAATCTGTCTCACGTCCTGATCATCGGCGATTCGATTTCCATCGGTTATACCAAACCAACCATCGAACTGCTCAAAGACGTGGCGAACGTGGAACGCGTGAAAGCGAATTGCGGCGATACGAAACGGGGGCTGCAGAATCTCGAACGCTGGCTGGGCAAAACTGACTGGGACGTGATTCATTTCAACTGGGGTCTGCACGACCTCTGCTATCGGCACCCCGACTCAAAAACCCAGGGACACCGCGACAAAGTTAACGGCACGATTTCCGTGCCACTCGCGCAGTACGAGAAAAATCTGGAAGCACTGGTGAAGCAACTCGAAAAAACGGGCGCCACGCTGATCTGGGCCACCACCACGCCGGTCCCGGAAGGAGAAGCAGGCCGCGTCGTCGGCGATGACTTAAAGTATAACGAGGTCGCAACAAAGATCATGAAACAGCACGGCATCAAAATCAACGATCTGCACCAGCTCGCATCCGGCTTTGACGCGCCCCACTGGGCCGGCCCGGGAAATGTGCATTTTAAACAAGCAGGCTCTAACAAACTGGCACAGCAGGTCGCAAAGGAAATCAAAGCCGCCCTGCCGGTAAACAGCAATCATCCAAACTGAACCGGCCGCTTCAGCAGAATCGGCGAGATACTGCGGGGAACGAAAAAAGGGACAGAGTGCAATCACTTACGATTCATCACTCTGCCCCTCCTCCGCAACTTCAGGGACTCACATCAAACGATGTAAGCAAGGCCTGCTTCCTTTTTCAGCGCTGGCCGACGGCCACCGCTTTTGCTGCTTTCTGCTGTGACCGGTCCAGATCAAATCGGTCCAGGTTCATGACCTTCGTCCAGGCGGCTACGAAATCGTTGACGAACTTCTGCTCAGCGTCTTCACTGCCATACACTTCCGCGATGGCACGTAACTGTGAATTCGAGCCAAAAACCAGATCAACCGAACTGGCCATCCACTTGACCTGATCCGTCTTGCGGTCGCGTCCTTCATAAAAGTGCTCGCACATTTTGGACTTGTCCCATTTGGTATTCATGTCGAGCAGGTTCACGAAGAAGTCATTCGTCAACGTACCCGGCTGCTTTGTGAACACACCCAGCGAAGAATTAGCCGCGTTGGCATTCAACGCCCGCATGCCACCAACCAGAACCGTCATCTCGGGTGCTGTCAGCGTCAACAGATTGGCACGATCCACGAGCATCTCCGCCGCGGGTCGGTCGTAAACATGACCGTGATCCTGGTAGTTACGGAATCCATCCGCCTTGGGTTCCAGCACAGCGAATGCTTCCACGTCTGTCATTTCGTCAGTCGCATCGGTACGTCCCGGTGTGAAGGGCACTTGCACTTCATGCCCGGCTTTTTTCGCCGCTTCTTCGACAGCAGCGGAACCCGCCAGCACGATCAGGTCTGCCAGAGATACTTTTTTCCCATCGGTCCGCTCACTGTTGAATTCGGACTGAATCTGCTCCAGCGTCTTAAGCACTTTTGCCAGTTGAGCCGGATCGTTGGCTTTCCAGTCTTTCTGCGGAGCCAGACGAACGCGGGCACCGTTGGCACCACCACGGTTATCGGAGCCACGGAAGGTCGAAGCCGACGCCCAGGCTGTTGAAACCAGTTCGGGAACCGTTAATTCCGAAGCCAGCACTTTGGCTTTCAGTTCAGCGATATCCTGCTTGTCGATCAGTTTATGATCGACGGCGGGCACCGGATCCTGCCACAACTGAGCGGCTGGCACCTCGGGTCCCAGGCAGCGGGACACAGGTCCCATATCGCGGTGAGTCAGTTTGTACCAGGCTTTCGCGAAGGCAGCGGCAAACTCATCGGGGTTTTCATGGAAGCGTTTGGAAATCTTGCCGTACGCAGGATCCATCTTGAGCGCCAGGTCGGTGGTAAACATCATGGGTGCATGGGATTTTTCCGGATCGTGTGCATCAGGAACGGTTCCCTTGGCGGACTCTTCTTTGGGAGTCCACTGCCAGGCACCAGCAGGACTTTTCACCAGTTCCCACTCATACCCGAACAGGTTATCGAAGTAGCCGTTCGACCATTGTGTTGGCGTGGAGGTCCAGGCACCTTCCAGACCGCTAGTGATTGTATCGCCTGCGTTTCCTTTTTTATATTTGTTCTTCCAGCCTAATCCCTGTTCCGCGAGGCTCGCACCTTCCGGTTCGGGACCCACATTGCCTTTGGGAGTAGCGGCGCCGTGCGCTTTTCCGAATGTATGTCCGCCGGCGATCAACGCGACCGTCTCTTCATCATTCATTGCCATCCGACCGAAGGTATCACGAATGTCACGGGCTGCTGCCACCGGATCGGGCTTGCCGTTCGGTCCTTCCGGATTGACATAAATCAAACCCATCTGCACGGCGGCCAGCGGGTTCTCCAGTTCGCGGTCGCCCGTGTAGCGTTTGTCGCCCAGCCATTCACTTTCCGGGCCCCAGTACACATCCTTCTGTGATTCCCACACATCTTCACGACCGCCGGCAAAACCGAATGTTTTGAATCCCATTGATTCCAGTGCACAGTTACCGGTCAATACCATCAGGTCTGCCCAGGATATTTTATGGCCGTACTTCTGTTTGATGGGCCAGAGCAATCGCCGGGCTTTGTCCAGGTTCGCATTGTCAGGCCAGCTGTTAAGGGGGGCAAAGCGTTGTGTACCATCCGAAGCACCGCCGCGACCATCGGTCACGCGATACGTGCCCGCGCTATGCCAGGCCATGCGAATAAACAGCGGACCATAATGACCGTAGTCCGCAGGCCACCAGTCCTGAGAGGATGTCATCAACTTTTTGATGTCTTTCTTGACGGCTGCCAGGTCGAGTTTCTGAAACTCCGCGGCGTAGTCGAAATCTTCGCCCATCGGATTACTCTTCTTCGAGTTCTGATGCAACACATCCAGATTCAACTGGTTCGGCCACCAGTCTCCATTCGACATGCTGCCGGCTGCAGTAGCTCTCTGTGAGGGATGACTGGCGCCCCCCATCACCGGGCATTTACTGATGTCCTGTTTTTTGTCAGCCTGTTGAGCGGCCTCTTTCGTCAGAGGCGGATGCTGCTGAGCAAACGCGGCTCCTGCGATGCAGAACATCGCACAGCTCGAAACGAAACGCTTAATGTGAGTTTTCATGGTCATGTCTCTCCAGGAATGGACAGTGATGCGGATTACGTGCAAAGTGAGATCATCCCACCTTGCTTCTTTATTATGGACACGAGCATCTAATACATCCAATGCATTTTCAACATACTAACCATGCATAAAACGCATTGACATACCCGCAATCTTGATCGCTCACCGATATACAGACCACTGTTATGTCATTGATACCATTAAACTTAGGAAGTTTTATTGCTTTCGATTCACGCAACTGAGAACGCATTACCAGCCTGGATTACATCACTGACGTTCCAGTAAACATATGAATTGATTCAACAGTCTGTTTGCATCTGGTACAGGCCGCCTGCAAAGCTGGTTACAATGGTAATCATCAGGCTGTTGAAACTGAGATCGAACTCAAAATTGAGAGAGACTATGGTTTATCCATAAAGCGCTCCGGCAGATCAGACATCGGATCGACGAAACAGTTTTTGATCTCCGCTGGAGCAATGGCAGACAGATTAAAAATCGCCGACGACCTGCCCATCCTGATGATTGATCAGATTCTTTAATTTTTCAGCAGAGATGTCTGTTTTAATTTCGCGTACGGTTCCATCCACGATCCCGGCCTGAAAATGATCTCCCTTGATCGTTCCCAGTGACTGGTGAGGATTCTCCAGATCGAGGGTCAGGTCCTCCGGCTTCGTCCAGGGAACCGCTTTGTCCGGTCCTGCTTTGACATACAGGATTGTGTACTTTCTGCCGTCTGGGATGCGACTGTACGTGGGACCTGGTTTATCGACCTGGAAGGGAGTACCGGGGCCGACAAACTTCATGATCGAAGTCAGCCCGGGCTGCGTCACACCTTCACATTCATAAACATCCGGCATCAGCTCCAGCAGTTTGATATTATGCGGGCTGTCCCAGGGCTCATCCAGCTTGAACTGGGCATACAACGTATGCGCCCCCAGGGACGGCAGCAGGTGCACGCGCCAGCTTAACAGCTCCTTCCCTTTGATCACATGCTCAGTGGCGGGGGGAAATCGACGATGCGAATCAATGAACCTCAAAATTCCAAATGAAATCTTCTTCAACTGAACCAGATTGTTTTCAGGAGTCGTCACTTTTATCGGCCTGCGAACCTTAAGCAACAGCTTGTCTAAATCGACTTTGGCTCGATCGGCAGGATGAATGACACTCCGCCAGGTCTCATCATCAATGCTCGATTTCAGTAAACGGATTCTTCCATCAATAAAGGCGGTAGGAATACCCAGCGGAGTCTTGCCGATGGATTTGGATACGGAAGCCAGATCCAATTCTCCCGGCTTCGTCCATTCTACGGCCTGATCGGGCCCCGTTTCGATCAGCATGACGGTATTGGAAATCCCATCAATGACATCCCTCATCCTTCCTCTTGAGCCGACTGTAAATATTGAGGCCACAGAGCTTGTCCCCCTGCCCCGCGCCCGCCCGGCAGTTGCCGGCTGTGCGACACTTTCCGGATCTTCAAATCCACGAAAGCGGGTCCGATTTGAAGCCGCGGGTGTTTCAGGAGAGCGATAGATTGCAGGCATGTATTTGGCAGCCGCCTGATTGATCGGACTGTCCCAGGCTTCATCCAGCTTGAATCGCTGATACAACAACTCTTCCTCCAGAAAGGGGAGCAGATGCACGCGCCAGCTGACCTTCAAACGCCCCTGATCATCATAGTAATGCTTGAAAATTTTGGGATCGGGCACTAATCCCCTGTGGGTTTGAGTGTAATTATGAAATGCATTCATGATTTTCGATAATGAATCTTCTACTTTATGATATCGCTCAGGTGACATCGTTTCCTGTGTCACGATTTCCTCTACCGGTTCCGCCTTAACCACTGCCTGCGCCTCAGGCTTTTGGGGAGTAGCTTTCACTACCGGCATCGCAGTCGGCTCTGGTTTGGCTGGTTTTGATTCTGCGGGCTTTGGCGCGACCGGCTTCGGTTTCACCGGCATGGGCTCAACCGGCCTGGATTTTGCCAGCTTCGGTTCTGCCTGCTTCGGCGCGACAGGCCTGGGAACCATTGGCTTTGGTTCTTCGACAGGCTTCGATGTCACCGGCTTTGGTTCGACTGATTTTGGTTCGTCGGGTTTAGACAAGATCGGCCCCGATGGCGCTGCTTCCGGTTCGCTTTTTACTGGCGGCTCAAAGGCAGGTTGATCGCTTTCTGCAACCTGCTCTACTTCCTGACCTGCGGGCAAGGTCAGGTACAGACCCAGGCCGACCAACAACAATACCACAAGCGTTCCACCGCCGAGCAGAATCCACTTCCCTGTCCTGTCACTCTCTGGAGAAGCGTTCTGTTCCGTTCCGAAAGGACTGCTTTTCTTTCGATCCACCAGGTAGGAAATGTCCTCATACTCCTCCAGGTCTTCCTCTTCGAGCACATCCAGAAATTCCAGATCTTCTTTAGCAGGCACAGGGATCATGATCAGCGCCGAGCAGGCTTTGCATTTCACCCGCCAACCACTTTTCTCGTCCGTAACCCGATAAGACTTACCGCATTGCTTGCACTGAAATTCAATGGCCATGGCTGCCTCACATCAATTCTATAATCTGCTAAACAGGAAGAGCATACACAGATGACAGCTGAAATCAGAATTGTCAAATGCATCTACAGAACACATCAGCGAACCGGTTAACCTCTTGCCTCATCCTGGACGAAAAGCTGGAACACCTGGAACGCCATTTGTTGATCCTCGGAATATAAGGTGATTATCACATACACATAATTATCTTCAAACGTTTCCGGCACCTGCCAGGTCAGCCGCCCGGTCTCTGACAGCTGCATGCCCTCTGGTGCGGCACTCAACTCAATGGTCACTGACGGCGAACTGGATTTGAATTCCAACTGGTAGTCCAGCTGAGATCCTCTGATGCATAACTGGGGAGAAACGGAAGAAGCAAACAGATAACCCTCTTTGGCTTTGTCAAGATTTTCGACCAGGGAAAACGGGACAATTCGCAGTGCATCATCCGAAAACGGAATCGTCACGATCTGATCCGCCTGGTAAATATAATGAACCCGCTTCTCCAGTGAGATCAGATCATCTAAATTGCGAGCCTGAGCAGCATTCCCGCGGGGACTGATCTCGTCAGACAGTTTTCCCAGGGGGCCCACAACCGTTGAAGCAATCTTCTCACCGGATTCGGCGAGAAAGATATCCACCGAATTGCTTTCCATCGGGTGGGAAACATAGAAATTGGCATGAGTGGAGGGGACCACACTTCTCCCCCCGCGTTTAAAACCTCGATATTGATACGCCTGGGAATAAGGGCCGCTTTCTGTCAGCATCAGCGATCCATTCCAGTCCGGCAGATTGTAATTACCATAAGTGTCACCGTTACGGTTTTTCCCGAATTTCCAGATTTTTGAATACAGGGGTTTCCGATTGACAGCAAACAGCCCCTCGAAATCACCGTCCCTGGGATTATGGAGTGTAAAGACAGTTCCATCTCCCGATGCCCTGAATGTCAGCAAGTCCGGAGCTGAAACCTCGGCCAGCCTGATGGTATCGTATGCAGGATCATCCTGCAGCGTTTCCAGGTCGCAGAACAGCAGCAAAAACTGATTCTGCTTGTCCGTTTCATTCTCCAGATAGAGCATCAATGGTCCCTGCGATGCATAACCCAGAGCCATTTGCTTTAACTGCGTGTTGTCAGGCAAAGGAGTTTCTGCCTCTTTCTGCAAAGAGGCAAAGGACCAGCGTTCCAGCTTCTTTCCTGTTCGATCGGCGACCACAAAATCTTCCGCCCCGGCAGCAACCAGCGCATCATCTGTTTCAAGGGGAATGGTTTTGACAATCTTGACTTCGTTGGCGTCATAAATGGCAATCTGTCGCAGTTGTTTCAGATAGAGAACCAGAAAGCGCCCGCCGCCGCCTGCCACTAGATCTTTCATCACTCCCGGCAGTTTGATCTCCTCCTGTCCCCCTGCGTACCGGTCGAACCCCGGTGCGGTATTTCCCTGCACAGGCGCGACTCCGGCTGCACTTTGAGGTTGGGGCGGGCGGGCAGGAGCTGTTCCTATCATATCGACTACGGGAGGGGCGGGCTCCGCTTGCGAGGTGGGACTTGCGGCGGCCGCCAGGTTCTCTCCAGAAACATCCTCCGCATTTTCACCCGGAAGCAGCAGAAACACGAGTCCTCCCAGCAACACAACGACTCCGGAGATGCCCGCGCCAATCAGCAGTAGCTTCCGGTTTCCACCCGTTGTTGATTTCCTGTTCCTCAGGGACCCTGCACCCTGCTGTCTTATTTTATTATCCCAGGAGTCCGCAGAGGTTCTCTGATGAAATACGTTTGATGAACTATCAGTGCCTGCCTGGGGAACGATCATCAGGGTGTCACACTCGGGACACTCGATTTGTTCTCCCGCTTGATCATCCCTGATTTTATACCCTTTACCGCAGCCACTGCATTTGAATTTAATAACCATCGAAACCTCGGAGACAACTCTGGCAGGTTGAAAAACAATAAGAGAATAAGTGCTTCACTGATACTATCATACGATGCAAAATGCTCGCGTTCCCTATCGGCGCGAGGCTCTGGACTTTCGGTCGGGTTTTACAGGCGGCTCACCTAACACACCCGGTTTGTATGCCACATGGATCACAAACGCCTGCAGAAACCTGTGCCCCGAAGGCGCTTCCAAAAGCAGGTGAATTCTTTCGATATCACTCGTAGAATTTTCCGGCACATCCCACTGGACCAGGCCCTCAGGAGTGACGGTCATTCCAGCGGGCCCTCTCAACACCTGATATTTGACCGGCTGTGTGTTGGATTTGTATCTCACCTGATACTGATAGGTCTCTCCCCGCTCCGCATCACGCGTTGGAAAGCTCGTTACAAAGAGGTATTTGTTTCCTGCTTGCCCCAGAGCCGCATCGATATCAAAACGATGCAAAATGATTTCGTCCCGACTCTCCGGCAGAAAGGAAATCAGATGCGCATCCGGAAGATATCGCAGACGTGCGTGCGCCGTTTTCAACCCGGCCCTGTAATCAGGCCAGCGGTCTTTCGTCCAGATTTCCGGGACCGTAACCAGAACGGGCAATGAGCCTGTACGATAAATTTTAATGGAAGAACTGCCGACAACCAGCGTCATACAAAGGTCCCCCTGCAACGCCGGTAAGCCGTAGGGGACAGCGCGATAATCCGTTTCCTTCGCCAGGGGAACCAGATCCGGGAAGTAGACTCCGCTTTCCGTATAGATGGCTTTCCCTTCCGGGCCAGGAATGACGATATTCAGGTATTCTCCCTCCCCGTTCTTGAACCCCTTCCAGTTTTTGGAATAGTGAATCTGCGCCTGATTTCTCTTCACAGAGATCACCATCGTCCCGAACGTGCTATCTTTCCCCGACAGAGACAGACAAAAGATCCGCCCGTTCGCAGACGCCTTAACCAGCAGGTCCTGACCTTCAACAGATTCCCATGATTCCTCGGGCATCTGAATGGCACTCGGCTGGAGCGTTTGCAGATCCAGAAAATATGGGTGCCCTGACTCTCCTGTTTCTGCCCCCACCAGGATCGGCCCATTCGAAGCTGCCCCCATGGTAATGCGCGACACCGGATCGCCGGGTGCCAGGGCAACCGACAGTTCTTTTTCGAATGTCTGCAGACTGTACCGTTCAATCTGATTCTGATCGCGTAGCAGTACCACCAGCTTGTCTGCGCCGGCAGCGACAGCAAGATCATCCGAGCCCACATCCAGTACTTTTACAGTCCGGGCTTCCACCACATCAAAAATCGCCAGTTGTTTTTTGTCCTGCAACTGAAAGATCAGATACCGCCCTCCTCCGCCATCAACGGCATCATTCACATAAGGGGCAGGCAGTTTCACCGTGATCTTTGTCCCCTCAAACTGTGTGACAGACAGCGGTGGCAGTTGTACGGGAACCAGGTGCGCTTCACCAGGTTTTGACTGCCCTACTGAAGTCTCCTGGACTCCCGCCCACAGCAGCAGAAAAACGCAAGCCATCACTTTTGCTGAATTCATATTCGGTTTCCTCATTGTATTACCGATCCCGTACTTCCAGCGGGAACTTTTGAAATTTCGCCTTCCCTCCGCGCGGTGTGAGTGTGAGAATCACAAACGCCTGATCAGCCTGGAGGTCCTCGGGGACACGCCAGGTCAGCTTTGCGGATTCGGTAATCTGCATGCCCTCTGGTGCCGCGCTCAACTCGACGGATACATCGTCTGCAGAGGATTCCAGCTGAAGTTGATACTGCCACTCCTGTCCACGCCAGCAGACTTTGGAGGGAACGGAAGACACGACTAAATAAGGCGGTTCCTTTTCCAACAGTTTGCGCAGCGCCAACCGGGAGACATGCAGGCGATCACTGGAAAAGGGGATCGACAGAACCTGGTCTGCCTGCGGAATGAAATAGATCCGTTTCCTGACTGTAAACAGTCGTTCCAGCGGACTGTAATCCTGATGCTCCATAAACGCGATTTCCGCGTATCCCAGCTGTTTCACCGGCTTCCTGGTGAAGATGCTCACGTGCTCGGTGTTTCCTTCACCCGTCGGAAATCGTTTCTTGTCATTCAGTCGAAGCGGTAACGAAATGGCATAATCAGGATGACTGCAGATTCCCATCTTTCTGTTAAATTCCAGTTCTTCTTTGGATAATTTCTGTACCAGGTACGGCTCGGGAGCGACGACCTCTTCCAGGGTCTGCAAGTCAAAATAGCGATCAGGATTGCCACGCAGGGTAAGATCGGAACGGACTTCCTTCCAGGTCAGTTTCATCGGGCCGCAGGAGTCAAAACCCAGATCGAGGCGTGTGACTTCTCCCCTGACTGGCAGCGGTTTGACAGCCTCCCGCTGAAAGGTCCCCAGTGACCAGCGTTCCAGCAGGTTCTGAGAGCGATTCACGACAAGCATCTCTGCAGCACCGCCGACGATCAGCGCATCGTCTGTCGCCATCGCCAGATTTTTAATGATCCGGACCTCATTCACATCGTACACGCTGACCCTGCGCAATGACTGCATGTAAATCAGCAGATAACGTCCCTGCCCCGCCAGTCTCACATCGGTAATCTCAGCCGGCAGCTTCAAATCCTGATGTCCACCCTGATATTTCCTGAATTCAATTGATGGCACGGACACCGTCGACGTCACCGATTCCTGCGCAGACAGCAAGCTGCCCGAAAACAGGATCAAGGACACAGTCAGCATCAGACAAAATAAAACGCGCACGGAAAGTACCTCATCCAGTTATTTTTTTAATTCGTAAGACTGCCCGTCATCACAGGTAAACATCCGGGACAGAGTACTCAGGGAGTTGCTGCTGGAAATAAACTCTGATCTGCCATCGGCAAACATCACATAAAAACCATCCGGTCGAAAACCGAACAACGACTTGATGGAATTCTGATCCACAAACTCCCAGTCAGCCGGCTTCGTCCATTCAACCGCCTGGCTGTCGGGGACCTCTACCAGTAAAGCGGTTTTGTCCAGATCGTCTTTCAATGGATTCTGCTGATCTGGAGCTTCTGTCGAGAACAGACAATGTGCACCGGATACAACCAGCAGGTTCGTCTTACCCGCTTCTGCTTTTGAATCAGGCGAGCGATAGAAATCGGGCATAAAAGGAATCAGCTGTCTGTTATGTGAACTGTCCCAGGGTTCATCGTGGTGAAACAGCTGATACAGATCGTTTCCCCCTATCAACGGCAATATCTGCACGCGCCAGCTGAGTAACGGTTTCCCTTCTTGACTCACTGAGAAAGACTGAGCTTTTTGACCTCTCCTGTAAGAATACCTCTCCAGACCTGGTGAGATCAGCGACATCTGCAATCGGGGCGAATGTTCTTCCGACAGGAGCGTTTCATACAGCTTCCGTTTATAAGTCAGGTGTCGTGCAGCCAGCTTCACCTGCTTACGATCTTCTTCGCTCAGCTTCTCCAGTGATACCTTGAGACTGAAAGAGGCGCGATCGGCGTTCATGATCGGGGTGTTAAAATATGCATTCCCGGCAAATACACGCATCAGTTGTGCCTCAAACTGGTTGCCTTTATGGTCCGTCCAGGTTCGGGTTCCCTGATTCAGCTTCTGCTGATTCAGAGCCTCGATCTGTTGCTGCAACTGGGCTCGCGCATTGGCTTCAGCCTTGGCCTTGGCAATCGGGCCGACTTTGACTGCATACTCGGATGTGATTGCCCGAGGCTGTCTGGCGGGAATCCTGCGCATTCTGCTCTGGGCCAGCCTTTGCTGCTGTCTCTGTCTCTGCTTCTCCAGCTCCTGGGCGCGACGTTCTTTGGCCTGACGTTCGTGGGCCTCTTTGACGGCTTTGAACTGCGCCAATTGCTCCTCTGCACGACGGTCTGCATTCTCCGCTGCGCCCGGTATCGAAACCTTCACTGAATGCATGATGGATTTCCCGGACTGATCCTGGACATTGAAAACGGTGCCCTCTTCAGGAGAGGCGAAGTCCTCCGGCGGCGTCCAGGTGATCAGGCCCGTGGGCGAAACGGCCATGCCCTTGGGCCCATAGGAAACCTGGTACTTCACTCCGCCCTGCTTCGATTGTACCTCGATCTGATGCTGCCACGGTTTTCCCAGGTGCGCTTCAGACAGTGAGCCCGAAGTCACATACAGATAATTGTGGTCAGACTGTTTCAGCAGTAACTCTGGATTGACCTTGTGGAGTATCAGCCTGTCTTCTCCCGTGGGAATCTGGATCAGCAGACGGGCATCAGGCACCAGGGTGTAGCGTTTGGTATAAGCCATGCCTGTGAAACTGAAAACGCGATCTGGTGGCAGACGATTCAGGGAAACGTCCACCTGTTTCAGCTCAGCAAACGGCGTCGATTCGCCTTCCAGGCAGAGTGCCACCCCGGTACTCCCCTTCCTGCTGTAATGCCCGGTGACAGAAACACAGAACCCGGGCTGTGTCGCGGGAATCAGCAGATTCTCCCCATGTCGGTGACTCTCTTTTCGAGCCATATTTATTGAATAGAGCGCGAGTGGAGCATAGATCAGACTGCCATCTGTATTGGGACGCATCCCGTAATCTTTTTCCTTCCTCACTCCAGAAGACCTGAACAGTCGGGGACTGAGACGTCTCTCATAAGTCATGTCATTCAGTAATAGAATCGTCTCTCCGACAGCAATCACCCGACCATTTGCCGACGCATGCGCGTATTTCAAATAACGCGACTCGACGCCACGATAGGTACCACGGTTCCTGTCCGATCCGCGCATCAATTCCAGCTCGATCGGCTGCATGGTATTCGGATCAAGAAACAGGAACGACGGCCCCGTATCACAGATCAGCACCAGAGGTCCTTGTGAAGCGCTGCCCATTACCATCCCTCCCACAGGAACCGTGGTGGGCGCGGGGATCATCAATTCGCGCTGCAGTGTCTTTAAATTCCAGCGCTGGATTAACATCTTATCGCGAAGCAGGACGATCAGATGATATCCGCTGGCCGCGATCAGAACATCTTCTGAATCGACAGGGAGGTACTTCACGATGGCTGCCTGGGAACAGTCAAAGACTGCCAGCCGCTTCAGATTTTTTAAATACATGATCAGATAGCGTCCGCCCCCGCCCACCACCAGGTCGGTCATCGGTGCCGGCAGTTGGATCTGCTTCTGATCTTCCTTGAATGAAACCGGTTTAATAACAGGCATTTCCGTAGAGTTCGTCGCTGTGCTGATATCTGCATCGGGAGAGGTCACTGCTTCTTTAGACGCGGTTTCGGGAGCAGTATTCTCTCCCTCGATTCCTAATTTGCAGGTCTGCAGAACTTCCTTGCCTGCCTCATTGGAAATGGTCAGCACGACTTCGGTCTCTTTTCCGGCAAAGTCGTGGGGAACCTGCCACTTCACCAGTCCTTCGGGGCTCACGGTCATCCCCTCCGGGCCGATAGTCATTGTGTATTTCACCTTTGCCGGACTGCTGTTCACGTTGACCTGGTAAGTATAAGTGGCTCCCCGCGCAACGGTTAAAGGAGGACGACTGGCCAGGAACAGATAATCCTTACCAGACTTCTTCAGGGCCTGTTCAAAATCGAACCGGTGGAGCTCAATCTGGCGATTATCGAGGGGTAGAAAGATCAGCATTTTGGCATCGGGAACGAAATACAACCGATACCCATTTTCACGTCCTCTCCACAGCGCGTAATAAGGACCCTGCGTCGGCTCACCAATGTCAGGAACGGATACCAGAGGCTCAGGATTACCTGGCTGCATGATCTGCAAAGTAGAACTCTTCGCGTCATCGCCACGCGTCAGAAAGAAATCGCCGGAACTGCTTGGAATACCTGGTAACTTGAAAGGCGAAGCCTGGGGTTTCATTTCGCGGTTGTAAACTTTCCCATTCAGATAAATGGTTTTACCGTCCGCGCTGGGAAAGGGATAGCCGCCGGAATAGGTATTGAAATGCTTCGTGATCGATTTCTGCCCCACCACGATACTTGCTGCATGATGCAGATCATGCAGTGTAAACAGACGCCCGTTGGCTGAAGCACGGAGCAGCAGTTCGCGGCCCCCGCGGACATCGAAACGATCTGCCTTGACCTGCATCCCATTGGGCTCCAGCGTTGCCAGATCATAGAGCACCCATTGTTTAGGGAGTTGTTCTCCACTACACAGCAGAAAGGGACCGTTCGATGCAGAACCCATTGCGATTCTGTAGAACATGTCCGGTTCCGGTAACGGCTTTGTCAGTTCCTGCTCGAAAGTCAACAGGTCATAGCGTCGGATAAAACCTTTATCGCGAGCCACAACCAGTAGCTTGTCCGCGCTGGCAGCAATCGCCACATCTTCCGCATCGAGCGGCAGGTATTTGATAATCCGGGCCGCGGACACATCAAACACGGCCAGCTGATTCAGTTTTTTCAGATAGAAAATCAGAAACCGCCCGCCGCCCCCTTCGGTAACATCACTGAATTCGGAAGGCAGCTGCACCGTCGTTTTCGCTTCCTTTAAGCGGGCGGGCAGAATCGAAGGCAGTGTCACCGGCACCAGGTGCGCTTCACCCGGTTCTCCGTCCGTGATACTGCTGCGCGACTCTGATGGCTCCAGGCCAGGCATCTCACGGTAGATCCGCGCGACATTTTCTTGAATGCGGCTGGCATGTATCCGTGTTTTCGACGGCGTCTCTTTCTCCTGTCCCTCTGATGAACCGAGACAGCAGACCAGGCCCGTTACAAAACAGAATAACCGTATTGGAATCAGCCGCATGACATCACCCCGTCAAGTCTCATCAGAGCCAGGGAACCAGAGTCCCTTTTCAAAACAGCCCGGTCTTCGTTAGATCGATCAATCACGTTCACTTCAACTCTACCTTTCCGCCGTCATCACGTTTGAATGCCCGGGAAATATCGTTCAGTGAATTTTCGCTGGAGATGAAATTCACTGCCCCATCCGCAAACAAGGCAAAAAATCCGTCCGGATGAAAACCGAACAGGTCTTTGATCGCCGCCTCGGATGTGAATTCCCAGTCATCCGGCCTGGTCCACTCGACCGCCAGTTTATCGGGTACTTCTACCAGCATTACCGTCTGTCCCAGCTCATCTGTGACTTCAGTCAGTCCGACGGAGCCACTGCCTTTAAACAGACAATGTTCTCCGCTGACAACCTGCAGGTTGGTTTTCCCCTCGTCCACTTTGGAGTTTGGCGTGCGGTAATAGGCGGGCATCAGCGGAATCAGGTGTTTGTTGTATTCGCTGTCCCAGGGCTCATCGTGACGGAACAGTTTATACAGGTCGCCGCCCCCGTTATACCGCAGCAGATGGACGCGCCAGCTCAACAGCGGCTCTCCTTCTCTGGAACGCGAACGGGCACTGATAAATCTTCCTCGCAGCTCTTGTAAACTTCTCTGCAGCCCGGCATAAACCTGACGCATCTGCAAATGGGGAGAATAGGCCAGCGACTCAGCAGCTTTCGTTTTTTTCCGTGCTTCGCGTGCAGCCGTTGTGATTTCCCGAATGTATTTCTGATCAACGGCACTCAGTTCCTTCAAGGGGATATCATACTCACCCGACGAATTACTTTTCAGTTTTACTCTGCCTGCAAAGACTTCAAGCATTTGCGCATCCAGTTCATTGCCTGAGACATCTTTCCAGGTCCGTAATACAGAAGCACGCTGTGTTCGATTCTCGTCCGCCTCCAGCCGTCTCAGATAGCCAAGTGCATTGTTTTCTGCCAGTTGTTTTGCCCGGGGACCGGATTCTTTTAATTTCGCAAGCATCAACTGAAGCCGTTTGTCATTCAACTCCTGCATCCGTTCCTGGCGTGCTTTGTCCCTCATTGCGGCTGCCAGCTCTTTGTTCTGAGCCATATCCACAACGATCTTTGAGATGTTAATTAAAAACGCATACTTCGTTTTCATTGCCGACTCCATCTCCAACTGAACCTCTACCGATACAACCGGACTGGAAAATTCATTCGGCACCTTCCACGAGATCAGGCCGGAATCGGAAACCGTCATCTGCTCAGGAGCATTCGTCAACTCGAACTTGACTTTCCTGCTCGAATTCACAGTCAACTGATGCAGGTAGGTTTGTCCCAAGGCAGCCGTATTGGGAGGGATCGAGGTGACATAAGCATAATCGTCCTGCGAGTTTTTCAGCATCGCCTCCAGGTCCGCTTTGTGAAGAATCAGCTTGTCAGCAACATTGGGAACCTGGATCAGCAGTTTCGCATCAGGAATAAATGTAAACCGTTTTTCCTCTGGCACTTTAAAATCGTCTCTTTTGATACTTAATTCGGTATTGACCTTCCCGAGGGGAAACAGCAACTTGGGATAATTGGCGATCCGCAGTACGATCCCGGCCTGCGGCGCGTTCATATTTCTGTTGCGCGTATGTAACACAAAGAACAGGCCCGGCTGAACTGCGGGATAGGGAATTCCCCACTCGCTTAACACACTCGACTGATTCTGGCCAACAGAATAAACAGACTTGGGTGCATACAGCAGATTGCCCGCTGCATCAGGCAGACCGGAATTGCGATTTAAGCGATAACCGACACTCGTTCCGGTCACCATCATCATGCAGTAATCGGTCGCGACAAGCTGACCACTCGCAGAGGGGTGAATCGATTTCAGATATTTCGGGATGCTCTGCTCTTCTCTCCGTCGTGACATGAGTCGACTGTGACGGGAATCTGTCTCTTCAACCGCTTTTTCGGGTTCAATGAACTGCTGCAGCTCCAGTAGCTGTAGCGTATTGGGGTCCATGAATTTGCAACTCTGGTTATTGGTCCCCGCCGAAACCAGAAATACAAGCGGTCCCGGTGATGCATGTCCCATCGCCATCTGGACCACTTTCTCAGGAAAAGGAACGGCGACCACTTGCTCCCGCTTGAATGTAGTGAGGTCCCAGCGTTCGATCGTCTTTTTCTCAGGCGACAATACCACCAGACAGCGGGCACCGGCCGCGAAAAAACACCCCCTGGAAGGCAGGGGCAGATACTTGATAATCTCCGCTTTGACCGTATCGAACACGATCAGATGCCGAATGGCTTCCAGTTTCAGAATCAGGTAGCGTCCCCCAGCAGCGACAACCAGATCATCCACGTCAGCCGGCAGCCTGACTTCTTTCTGGTCACCGGAAAAGCGAACGGGGGTCAGCTCAGGCAACTCCACCTGCGCCCGTGCGACTGCCAGCCCACTGAATAGCGAACCCAGCAGAACCATCAGCCCGCCCCATCTCCTCAAGCAATGCATACTGGCCGTTCCTTTTATCAATGGAAGAAATCGCGTTTTACTCATAGCACTGATTATCGATTCAGAAAATGTTTCACGTTGTTCATACCAGGTTGACCTGACCGTCAGCGATCCTGGACCTCCAGACGAAATGTCTGGAACTCCGTCTGATCACCTTTTGCTTTTACTGTGATGACCACAAACACCTCATCATCATCAAAGGATTCCGGAACTTCCCAGCGGAGTTTTTTGCTGTCAATCAGTTTCATTCCTTCCGGAGCCGCACTGAGTTCGACCTCAAACTGACTGGAGCTGGATTCCACTTGCAGTGAATACTCAAGCGTTTTGCCTTTTTGACAATGACTTGGCGGCAGCGATGAAATAAACAGATAGTCCGTTCCCCGCTTCTTCAGTTCAGCTTGCAGTTGAATGGGAGTAATCAGCATTCGATCATTTGTGTAGGGAAATGTCAGCAACAGATCGGCCTGGGGAATATAAATCAACCGTTTATCAAGACTGAATTCAGGGGCGAATTCAGGTTCTCCGTACTTGCTCTCATCCTGCTCCAGATTCAGGGGACGCAAAGGCAGATTGGCGATACGCTGTCCGGTCTCCGTTAAATACAGAATGCCGAAATAATCGGAACCTGATGACTTTTTCGTTTTGTCCCGACTAAAATAAGGAACCTCAAGATAGAAGGCCGGATGCAGCGTCGCGACAAATTGCGCCTCTTTGCCGCGTTCATTGCCTCGATAAAACAGTTCTCGCGTAAAGAGACCGTACCGGGTTAAAACATAAGACGCATCAGGCAGCGGTCGTATAAATTCCAAGTTGTAGGAACGGTAATTATTCACTTTCTTACCATCCAGAACCCAGAGATGGCTTTCACGATCCCTTCTGACTGTGGAAATCCCAAACAGCTCTCCCCCTGCCGAAGCGCGGATCCTCATGGTTTCCCTGTTCCGCGGAAAACCCATTCTCTGGCGAAACGTGAGGTTGGGCACAGGCGCCAGCGTCTCTAAATCAACCAGCAGACATCCGGTCTTGGCGTCATAATCCTCCTCCTCTGCAAAGCGCACCACGAAAGGTCCCTGAGATGCATAACCCATTCCCACTGCTTTCAGGATTCCGGAAAATGGCGTCTGGCTGACTTTTTCGCGTTCAAATGTCGTCAGCGACCAGCGTTCGATGATGTGCTGGTCCGAGTCGATGACGATAAATTTCTCGGCCCCCGCGGCAATCTTCACTTTGTCGGAAATCAGCGGCAACGTCTTGATAATCTTTGCCTGGTTCACATCAAACACGGCCAGCTGTTTCGCCGCTCCCATCTGAATCAGCAGGTAGCGTCCGCCACCCGCCAGAACGACATCGGAGACCTTCGCCGGCAGCTTGAGTTCCTGCGGTTGTCCTGTGTATTTTTGAAACTGGGACACCGCGTCTTCCGCCGCCCAGGCCTCACCCTTCACACCGGGAACGGCACTGCTCCCGGAAAGAATCATTATCGTCAGGGTCAGGAATATCACTGGTAATCGCATACCTGAAGTCTTTCTATCATTCATTTCAGCTTGACAGGCTGCCCGTCACGGATGGTAAAAATTCGAGAAATATCACTCAGAGAATTCTGATTCGAGATCGACCTGACACTTCCGTCAGCAAAGATGGTCCAGAACACATCCGATCCCGCGCTGAACAGATCTTTGATATTTTCTTCCGCCGCATATTCCCAGTCATCGGGCCTGGTCCACTCGATTGCCAGCTCATCCGGCACAACAACCACCATCGCCGTATTAGCCAGTCCGTCGCTGACATAGTGAGGCCGCACTTCATTTTTCCCGACAAAAATGCACTCCTTGCCTTTCACACCCAGCAGATTCGTCTTTCCCTCGCTGGCGGTGGAACCGGGAGCCTGGTAGAAAGACGGCATCAGGGGAATCAGTCGCCTGTTGTAGTCACTGTCCCAGGGTTCGTCCTGGCGGAAGAGATTATAAAGGTCGGCCCCTCCCAGGTACGGCAACAGATGCACGCGCCAGCTCAGCATCGGCCTATCCCTCAGCACGCCACTTGCAAACCGGTCCACGGAGTAGGCAGGCGGAAAACCAATCGACCGCTGAGACTGCGATCGAATTGACGCTGCCACCAGTTGTAACTGTCGTCTGAATTTTTCCTGTCGCTCTGCGGCCGTCTCCGGACGTTCGCGTTTCTCTCTTTGAGCAGCGGAATAGTTTCGCACATACTTCTGATCGGTTGAAGAGAGTTCACTCAGAGTGAAGCTCATCAGTTCCGGTTTCTGATTCAAATTTCGCGAACGCAAACTGTTTTGCGGATCACTTTTGAGACGTACTTTCACGATTCCGCCAAACACCTGCACCAGTTGTGCCTCGATTTGATTACCGTCCGCGTCAGACCAGAGACGATACGGAATCGTCTGCAATCCCTGTTTTTCCTGCTGGCGTTTCAACCAAAGTTTTGCTTCTGTTTCTAATTTATCCTTCGCGGTCGGCCCTTCTCTTTTCAACTTGATCAGCCTCATTCGGTTTTCGGTGGCATGCGATGCCTCAACTGCTTTTGCCGCCAGCGCAATCTCCTGTTCCCGCTTCGCTTTCGCTTCTGCTGCCTTCTGCTTCGCCGCCAGCTCTGCCTGCTCGCGGGCATTTTTATAGGCTTCGGGAATCGTAATTGTGAAGCTGTGGTACAATTCCTTACCGGACTGACTTTGCAACCGTACCAGGACCGGAACTTTCGAAATGGTAATACCAGGACGAATATCCCATGTCATCAATCCGGTTGGAGAAACATTCATTCCCTCAGGTCCCGTTTCCAGGTAATAGGAGACCTGCTGTTTTGATTTCGCGGAAAATTGACACTCCCAGCGCGTGCCGATCTTTCCTGTTGCCGGAGCTAACGAGGTCACGTAGAGATAATCTTCGCCTGATTCTTCCAGCAGACTGTCGATTTCAACTTGATGCAGGATCAATCTGTCATTTGTAATCGGAATTTGCACGAGCAGATCAGCAGTTGGAATGTAGGTATAGCGCTTTTCAAATGACGGAACCAAATCGGGCAACGTGCCAAAACACTGGGTCACATCTATATCAGGTAACGGAAATTGGGGATTCTGCCCATCTTCAATCTGCAGCATCAGATCCTGAGGTGGTTTTCGACTTCCGTGATTGTGAATTTGAACTGTCAGATAATAACCCGGTTGAACCGCCGGGATATGCCTGATGCGATTCTGCTTTCCGATTTGCTTCATCTCGGTATCGAAGATTCCAGCCTCTGTATAAAACCGTGAGCCAGAGGCATTCGGGAGTAACTTCCAGCCCAGGCTCTTAAGTGAACGCCAATCGTATACGGGACCAGTCACATCCAGCGCACCGAATCTGATACCAACCAGACGACCATCTGCCGAAATCGTATCCGTTCCGTTAAAATGATCAGAGACATGCCTCCGATTCAGCTTTCTCTCCCGTAATCTCCTCTGTATACGGTCTGACGATGATTCGAGATTAACATCAGGAGTTAACAGTTCATGTAAGGTGACCAGATCCACTTCCTGCATCGAAACGGGATCGACAAAGTAGAACGGGTCATGACTATGCACAAATACAACCAATGGCCCCTGAGAAGCATTCCCGATTGCGATTCCTTCCAGCGGATCCTGAATGGGAAGCAAAGCAGTCGCTTCGCGCTGAAACGTCTTCAGGCTCCAGCGTTCCAGAATTTTTTTCTCGGGATCAACAATCAGCAGGTATTCTGCGCCCGCTGCAAACATTACCTTCTCAGAACCAACCGGTAGAAATTTGACGATTTCTGCCCGGGACGTATCAAAGATTCCCAGCTGATGCAGTGACTTAAAATACAAGATGAGATAGCGGCCGCCTCCCCCCACCACGAGATCTGTGATTTCAGCAGGCAGTGTGAGCTCTTTCTGTTTTCCCTCAAACTGAACTGCCTTCAGCTTAGGCAGGGTCACCTGGGTCGAACCATTAAGGCGTTCCCAGACAGATTTGGAATCCATTTTCGCAAGCGGCTGCGGTTTCGGCGCAGTGGACCCTGCTGGTATTTTCCCGGTAATGGAGAGCAGGTAGGAATGATACAGAGACTTGCCTGTCGAATTGGATACCGAAACAATCACTGACGTCTGATCGTTCTTAAAATCGTGCGGAACAGCCCAGCTCACCACACCGGCGGCGGAAACCGACATACCTTCGGGTCCGGAATCGATCTGGTACTTTAACGGAGTCTGATTTGATTTGACTTCGAGCTTGTATTCATACTTCTCGCCGCGCGCGGCAGTCTTGACAGGCTGGCTCTGAGTGAAAAAGTAATCATCCTTGCGATTCTTTAATAAGTGATCCAGTTTGACTCGATGCAGATGAATTCGACTTTTCGTTTCAGGAAGATAGGCCAGAGTTTCTGCCTGGGGAATATAATACGCATTCATGTATCTCGCGTCGGAACCCATCATCGACTGGTATGACCCATACTCTTTCTCCCAGACATCAGGGATGGTGGCTATCGGCTCTGTTTCGCCAGTCACGTAAATCTTGACATCGCGTTTCGTACTTCTTATCCGCTGCACCAGCAGGTTTGGATCTGAAGAAGGATACATGCTTTTCAGGTCCTGATAGACGGGCATCAAAACCCTGTTCATGACCACGCCACTGGCAAATATATGATTGCCGTCAGGACCAGGAATCATCGGTCCGTAAGATTTATTCAGGGGCACTGTTTTCAGCTGTTTCCCGTCAACTTCGTAAGTCACTCCGTCCCAGCCATCCTTCTCCCGCAGACTGACTCCAAAGACCTTCCCGTTGGCTGAAGCATGTACGTAAAAGCCTTTGGTTTCTCCCAGTGGGATGACTGGAGGACGCTCTGATTCCAGTTCAATCAATTCCAGAGATTCCAGGTCCAGAAAACTGTTGAGCATAACGCGACGACGATCCCCGGTCTTCACGGCGCCAACATAAACGGGACCATTGGAAGCGGCCCCCATCGCCAGTTGCACAACGCTCCCCTCCACCGGGATCCGCCGTGCAAACTCTTTCTTAAATGTCGAAAGTTCATAACGCGTGATGATACGCTGACTGTGATTGAGCACGACCAGTTTGGTAGCACCGGCGGCAAAGGAGACAATACCGGACTTCACGGTCATGTAATTCACAACACGGGCCCGGGAAACATCAAACAGCGCCAGCTGATGAATATCCGGTAGATAAAAGACGAGATAGCGACCGCCGCCTCCTGAGATGACACGGCTGAAGGGGCGCGGCAGTTTAACAACAGCGCGATCGCCTTGAAAAGCAGACGTGCTGATTTCAGGTAAAATGGCTGGCCTCAGATGTGTTTCTCCTGCCTGACCAGCTGCCGTCAAAGGCAGAATCTCAAAACGGACAGGTTTCTCCCTGATATTCAGCTTCGTTTCAATGACTGACTCTCTACCATTGGGATCAGAGACCTTAAAATTGAGTTCGATCTGTTCAGTGATGTGAGACAAGTCGACGCCGTAATCCTCAGGTACCAGCCAGCGAATCTTGCCTTCCGGGGTAACCGTCATCCCCGGGGGAGGCAGAATCTGTTCCACCTTGACTTCACCATCAACGGACTTCACTTCGATTTCAGACTCGTAGAATTCGCCCCGATATGCGACTTCCGCAGGGGAACGCGAAACATAGAAGTGGAGCCTTCCGTTTTTTTTCAGTCCCTCGACAATATTCAGCGAACGTACATAAATCGAATCATTCGTCTCTGCGACAAACATCATCAGCTGCGCCTGCTCAATGTAAAATCGCCGCGGGTAGCCGGGCGAATTGACATCAGCGCGGTACCCTTGGGGCAGGACAACATGCCGGACCGCCGGGGATATTTCAGGTCCAGGTCCCGTCACAGTGAGTAATGGTTTATTTAATCCTGGCAGAAGAACCGAATAGGGATTTCCTCTACCGCCATGTGGATACAAATAAAAATCACTGAAACAAGGCAGATACCCGCCGATCAGGTTTTTAAATTCATCGATTTTTTCAAGCTCCTGATCGTAAATCCCCGTCAGGTTACACAGCTTGCTGCCATCTTTATTGGGAAACACCCTTCCCCATGTTTGATCCAGGTAACGTGTCTCTACCGTGTTCCCAATGATCGCCACCCGCAATAACCCCGATGGTGAGGCATGCCTCTTGCAGATACCAAAAACGCGACCATCGGCTGAAGCCTCAACATCACACCGGTCAGCATGATTCAGTTCCCACTCGGACGAAATCTGAACTGATGAAGGACCGAGTGTCTCCAGATCCAGAAACTGCCACGCCCCTTGCGCTTTATCAGAACCCAGTAAAATGGGACCGTTAGATGCGGCTCCCATGGTGATATGGGCGACTTTCAAATCGGCGGGCAGAGTTTGCGACTGCTCCTCTTTCAGACCAGGCAGTTGATAGCTCTGGATCTTGTTTTGATCGCGATACACGATCACCAGCTTGTCAGCGCCCGCGGTGTAACAAAAATTATCGGAACTCATTCTCAATGTATTCACAACTTCGAGTTGGGAAACATCGAACACAATCAACTGTCGTTTACCTGGAACGTGAAATACAAAATAGCGTCCACCACCGCCAATGGCGAGCTCAGTGCAGGCACCTGGCAGTTTGACATTCACCTGGTCCGGCTCGAGTTTGGGAACTGTAATTTCAGGCAGATTCACCGGAGCCAGATGAGCTTCGCCCGGCTTCGTCGTTTTCTGTGCTGCCACTTCACAGCAGATGAGCGCACTGAAGGCAATCAGTAGTGACATTCGCAGCAAAGTGGAATTCACGTGGCTGTTCCTTTGATCTGGAAACTCAATTTATATGAATACTGATAACGGATAAAATAAACAGTCCGATTTTTTCGGATCATGGGGAATCTTTCGCGGGTTCATTTTTGAGATTCAGCAGCGTACTGATCTCGTTCAGAGGCTTCTTCTCGGAAATCAACTCGACTTTTCCATCTGCAAATAACGCGTAAAAACCGTCTGGATGAAATCCGAACAGTTGTTCGATGGATTTGTCTGATTCATACTCCCAGTCATCGGGCTTCGTCCATTCGACGGCTAGAGCATCGGGTGCTTCCACGATGATGGCCGTTTTGCCCGGCAGCTCTCCTTTGTGAAACAGGCTGGCTCCCCCGGGACCGGAAAACAGCGGACGCTGCGCCTGAATCGCCAGCAGGTTGGTTTTCCCTGGACCTGCTTTGGACCGGGAAGATCCATAAAAAGCGGGCATGAGAGGAATCAGTTTTTTATTGTATTCACTGTCCCAGGGCTCATCATGACGGAACAGGGAATACAGGTCACTGCCTCCCCTGACATGCTTCAGCAACTGTACCCGCCAGCTCAACAGCGGCTTGCCCTGCTCGTCCTGTATGTTCCCCAGCAGATTATTTTTACCGAAGCGGCTGGGAGTTTCCTGTGTTGCCAGCCAGAGTTGTACCATCCGCTGCTTCGGCAAACTGCGATCCGATAATTCCTTTTCACGCTGTTTCCGTTCCGCAATTTCCGCTTTTGAAATTTGATCGAGGTAGTCCCGGTCAGCCTTGCTCAAACTCTCCTCCGGAATCGTCAGGATCTGGTTTGACCGGGAATACAGAATCACTGTATCAGCAAAGTACTTGATCAGTCGTGCGTCGATTTCGTTCTCGCTGGTATCTGTCCAGACGCGGTACGGATTTGTCTCCTGCCCGGGAATCCGGTATCCCTGCAATTTCCGTACAGACTGTTCTTTTTCATAACCTTGCAATCGATCTGTCAGGTATTGTTCCACTTGCATTCGGGCTGCTTCACCACTCTCAGTTAACCGTTTTAACTTGTTTCGGTTCTGTTCCTCGCGAGCCGCGAGCCGTTCTGCTTCGCGTGCCGCTGCCTCGCGGGCTGCCGCCATTTTCTTTTCAGCTTCTGCCCGTTCCTGCTCCTTTCTTAGTTGTTCCTGCGCACTCCGAATCGCTGCAGGCACAAACAGGGTAAAGCGATGCGACAGTTGCTGTGTAGAATCATCCTTCAATTGCACTATGACCTCCAATTCAGGTTCCACGAAGTCGGCGGGAACCTGCCAGGTCAGCAGCCCGGTTTCCGAAATTTCCATTCCCTGGGGACCGGATTGAAGTTCATATTTTACCCCCCCTTTGCGGGAAGCCGTCTTAATCTGATATTTCCAGAGCTTACCAGGTTCCGTTTTCGTCTCAGGCCGGGATGTCGTATAAAAATAATCGATTCCGGTCTCGTTCATCAGCTCGCGCAGCGGGACCTGATGTAGAATCAACCTGTCATTGGTATCAGGAACCTGGATCAGAAGATCCCGATCCGGAAAAAACAAGAAGCGTTTATAATGCGACATCCCCGGCGGATTTTTCCATTCGAACCTGTTAAGTGATGTATCAACCTGGTTCAGCGTCAGCAGTGGTTCCAGTTCTCCTTCTAAATGAACGGCCAGTACATCAGACGTCCTGGCATTTCGTGGCGTCTTTAACAAGAGGTCGAGAACGTAACCGGGCTGTACCGCAGGAATCAGCATGCCTGTCTGAATGGGCCGTGCGGGCTCCCCCACTTTTGCAGCCGTAATAATTTCTTCCATCTGGTTGGTGATGATTCCCCGTTCTGAGTATAGAAAAGTACCATCGCCTCCAGACAGAATCAGAGAACCATAGTCACGCGGGCTCTGGCGATGCTCTACCTTCGACTCCAGATAGATCAGCGTATTGTTTGCCAGCGTCACCACACGCCCGTCTGCAGACGCGGTGACACACTTTAACAGCAGGGGTCTGGAACTGATATAACCGGCCCCTTTGCGCTCCACTTCCAGCACTTTCATCGTGCGGACGTCGACATAGTCAAAATTCTGCGTGCGATCATTCGGACCATGAAACAGAACCAGCAGATCCCGGGAGGAATGCCCCATCACCGCCGCGTGAATCGGATTGTCTACCGGCGAAGCGACGACCAGGTCGCGTTGGAAATCATCCAGTTTCCAGCGCTCGATTTTCTGCTGATCACGCAGGACGACCATCAGATTCTCCGCGCCGGCTGTAAACAGAATGTCTTCTGATTCCACCGGTAGAGTTTTGATAAAATTCAGACTCGAAACATCAAATACTTTCAGTTCTTTCAGGCTTTGAAAATACATGATCAGATACTGGCCGCTGCGTCCCACCACCATGTCTGTCAGGGGAGCAGGCAGATCTATCTTGCTCTGCCCTGGTTTGAGTGTGTCATTCGGTTTCGATTCCGCTTGCACAGGCGATACCGGTTTTGACTGGCTGGCAGACTTGAGAAACGCGAGCGCACCTTTGCCACCGTGAGTGAAGAGATTCCTGTTTTCACGCGCCGGCTGATTCACAACTGGTTTCGGTGGAACTTTTGGAATTTCTGCCAGTATTGCCCGATCGCCGTTGACTGCAATTGAAAACGCGTGAAACAGCTCATAGCCGGTGGCATCACTGATATTCACAATGACATTCACCTGGCTGTCCGGGAAATCAGGAGGCACCTTCCATTCGAGTACGCCCCGGGAGGAAATCGTCATCCCGTCCGGTCCCGTTGCAAGCTTAAACCGGGCCTTTCCCTGCCTGGTTCTCACCTGAATAGGACTGGCATAGAGTTTGTCTCGCGTCGCCTGTCCGCTCGGGCGTCTGCTGACAAACAGATAGTCCTGTTCTGTTTGTGCCAACGTCTGTTCCAGATCAAAATGCTGCAGCACAACTTCGTCATTCGAGTCAGGCAGATATATCAGCACCTGCGCCTGTTCAATATAATAATAACGCAGGAAAGATTCTGCATCCTTTGAGACACCCCCTGTCGTGCGACCGTATCTGTCTTTGACGACAGGCAGAATCTCAGGACCGGGTGCAGCGATCGTCGCGATGGGACGCGATTGACCTCCCCGATGCAACTGGAACGTTTTACCATCCGCTCCACGCACGAAATAAAAATCGCTGTAGACAGGAGGAATCCCGGAGTTCAAACAGGCTTCATCCGCAACCTCTCGGAGCAACGGGTCATAGATTCCCATCGCGTTAAACATCAGGCTCCCATCATGACTGGGAACGGCCACGCCTGACGTATCATGCCGGTAGGCTACTTCAGCGGTGTTGCCCTGGATCCGGATTGTAGTCAAACCGGGAGGAGAAGTCCCTTTCCGACAAATACTAAAAACCTGACCGCCGGGAGCAGCATGTACGATGGAATGTTGATGGAGAGTGCGGCTCCAGTCGGAAGGTAAATCAATGCGACTTTTCTCCAGAGTGTTGAGATCCAGAAATAAATTACCGCCTCTACTACCCCCTTCGAACGTGACCAGAATCGGCCCGTTGGACGCAGACCCCATGGTCAAATGAGGCCCCTTTCCTTCCACGGTAAACGGACGCGTCAACTCTTTTTCAAATGTTTTCAGACTATAGCGCGCGATGAGAAACTGATCTCTGGATATAACGACGAGCTTGTCTGCTCCTGCTGCAACACTGATATCGTCAAACAATATGGGAATCTGCTGAATGATCTTCGCTGCGGATACATCGAATACGGCCAGCTGCTTCTGCTTCTTCAGATAAAAAATCAGATACCGGCCGTTCCCGCCGACAACAACTTGACTGAACACACCAGGCAGTTTTATCTTCGCTTGATCACTGTCCAGGTTCGTCGGTGTGACAGGAGGCAGAGCGACAGGAATTAAATGGGCTTCGCCTGGGCTAAACTCACTCTGAGTGGCTGATTGGGTATCTGTTTCCTGCCCGTATACAGGTCCGTCGAATATACAACCAGGCAGTAAAAACAGAGAGATCCACAGGATGCCGATTCGCACTCCGCATCTCCTTTGATTTTGAAAGGGAATGATAAAATGAAAAGCGATGAGGAAATAAAATCAGTAATTCAGTGAGAACGCTTATGAATAACAAAGAGTCAGTTAATGAATAGAGAAACTGAACATCCATAATGGTCAGATGTGAACGGCAGATCAACATGGATCTTAACTTTATTTTCTACATCGAACTTTTTCTTAACTTTCCTTCGAGAGCGAGATTCATGAATTGGCGATGTAAAAACGCGTGACGATTCAATGCTGCCCGATCGAGATCAATCACGCCTTGCTTGACCCGCCGCAATACGTCTCTGATACTAAGAGATTGCAGGCAGTGCACCACAGATCGCCAAAACAGACTTTCATAGAGGACTCATCATGCAGACTGTAATAGCGCGTTACCAGTTTGAACTCAAACCACGAATGACTTTTTCGATCCCGAGCGTATTTTCGCTGATAATGACTGCTGCTTTTCTGCCACAGTTTCTGTTCTCACAAAACACAGCGCACGCCTCAGAAAAAACAAACGATCCCAACATCATCTACATTTTGGCCGATGACATGGGTTACGGCGACATTCGGGCACTCAATCCGGAATGTAAAATTGCGACGCCACACCTGGATCAACTCGCGCAGGGCGGCATGATTTTTACCGACGCTCACTCCAGTTCGTCCGTCTGCACACCCACACGCTATGGGATTCTTACCGGGCGCTACAACTGGCGCTCACGGCTCAAGAGCGGCGTGCTCTGGGGATTATCGCGACGTCTGATCGAACCGGATCGCGAAACCGTCCCCTCCATGCTCAAACAACATGGTTACTATACCGCCTGTGTCGGAAAATGGCATCTGGGCATGGACTGGTCACTCAAGCAGGGCGGCTTCGCGACAGAACAGTCTTATAACAAAAAAACCAATCCGGGCTGGGACGTCGACTATTCCAAACCGATCCAGAACGGACCGAACAGCGTCGGCTTCGACTACTTCTTTGGTATCAGCGCTTCACTCGACATGCCCCCCTACGTTTATATTGAAAACGATCGCAGCCAGGGTATACCCACAGTCACAAAAGCCTTCTTCCGCGATGGACCTGCGCACAAAGATTTCGAAGCCATCGATGTGCTGCCCCGCATCACTGACAAAACCGTCCAGATCATCGACAAACATGCGGCCGCTTCCAAACAGGGCAAACCGTTCTTCATTTACTTTCCCCTCAACGCACCACACACGCCCATCCTGCCGACTCCCGAATGGCAGGGCAAAAGCGGCATCAACGCGTATTGCGATTTTGTGATGCAGGTCGACGACACCGTCGGCCAGGTGATGCAGGCGCTCAAGAAACAGGGCATCCATGAAAACACGCTGGTCATCTTCACCGCCGACAACGGCTGCTCACCCGCTGCCAACTTCAAAGAGATGACCGACAAAGACCATTATCCCAGTTACCAGTTTCGCGGACACAAGGCCGACATCTATGAAGGCGGACATCGCGTCCCGTTCATCGCCAACTGGCCCGCGCGGATTAAAGCAGGCACGCATTCGGACCAGCTCACCTGCCTGACCGATCTGTTCGCGACCGCCGCCGACATCGTGGGCGCGAAGGTTCCCGATGATGCCGGCGAAGACAGTGTGAGCATGCTCCCGGCAATGGAAGGCAAAGCAGACACGCCTCTCAGAGAAGCCGCCGTCCATCATTCAATCCGCGGTGCCTTCTCCATTCGCAAGGATCACTGGAAGCTCGAACTCTGTCCGGGATCGGGAGGCTGGAGTTTCCCCAAGCCAGGCAAAGACGATCTGAGCGATCTCCCTGCGATCCAGCTGTATGACCTCAACGCGGATGTCGGCGAGCAGAAAAACGTGCAGGCCGAACATCCCGAAGTTGTCAAAGAACTGACGGAATTACTGCAGAGCTATGCCGATCGCGGACGCTCCACGCCGGGCAAACCGCAGCAGAATACGGGCGAAGTGGATCTCTTCAAAGCGGGAAAATCGGCACAGACCATGAAGAAACCTGCAAAGAAAGCCCCGAAAAAGAAGCCCTAAGTCATACTATGATCGGACTTTAGAAGACCGGTAATTCTACAATTGCCGGTTAGGCGAATGTCCGGCGTGTATCTGAAAAAACTTGAATTTTATCAATGCGTCCGTTATACTAACGTATTGAATCATTCCGATAGGAAAAGAAGAACGTCAATCGACTCTCCCCAAAATGAGTTCAGCCCGTCAGGCAATGGTGTCTGACTACCGTCCCCCGAATTCGGCGGTTCTGACGGACCGGCATTACTTTCAATTATCTCACCAGGTTCCCTCTTGAGATTGTTAAAGTCTTACGGGTGGCCTGACAGGGATTGAACGCGTATGTATGGTTCTCAAGTTCCACGAACTGTCTGCGGCTGTCTCGCGGTTCTCACCGCGCTTGTGTTGAGCACTCCGGTCACTTCTTACGGTGCACCTGTGTCAGCTGAAAAACCGGCTGCTCACAAAATTGACTTTGAGAAATCGGTCCGCCCGCTGTTTGTCAAACACTGCCAGGACTGTCATGGTCCGGATGCCCGCGAAGGGGGACTGCGATTAACCAGCCGCAAAAATATTCTGCTTCGCAACGATTCTGGTGAGCCGGCCATTATCCCTGGAAACAGCAAAGAGAGCCTGCTCCTGCATCGCATCTCCACAAAAGACGAGAGCGAGCAGATGCCTCCCGCGGATGCCGGCACTCGACTGACCGAACAGGAAATTCAGACGCTCAAACAATGGATCGACGCTGGCGCAGACTGGCCGACCGCTTCGGAAGAACCGAAACACTGGGCCTACATCCCACCCGTCAAAAGTCCGCTGCCTGAGGTTGACTCTGCATTTCGCATCAACAACGCCATCGATGCGTTTGTGACAGAGAAATTATCTCAGCAGGAACCGCCACTCGCGCAGTCTCCACAGGCCAGCCCCGCGCGACTGCTGCGACGCGTTTCCCTCGATCTGATTGGACTGCCCCCTTCTCCTGAAGATGTCATCGCGTTTGAAAAAGATCCTTCCCCCGCTGCTTATGAGAAATATGTCGACAAGCTGCTCAAGTCACCCCGCTACGGTGAAAAATGGGCGCGGCAGTGGCTCGATCTGGCCCGCTATGCCGACTCCAACGGGTTTCAGGCGGATCAGCTGCGCGAGATGTGGCTCTATCGTGACTGGGTCATTAATGCACTCAATGCAGATCTCCCCTTCGATCAGTTTACCATTCAACAGATTGCCGGCGACCTGATCCCCCAGGCAACCCTGGAACAGAAGATCGCGACCGGCTTTCATCGCTGCACCACCTGTAACGTCGAAGCGGGTGTCGACCCCGAAGAGAACCGCGTCAACCAGATCTTCGACCGCGTCAATACCACCGGCCTCGTCTGGCTCGGTTCCACATTCGAGTGTGCCCAGTGTCACAATCACAAATACGATCCCTTCTCGCAGCAGGACTACTACCAGATCTTTGCCTTCTTCAATAATACCCCACTGGAGGTCAAGCAGGTGGGTAAGAGCGTGACGTTCGAAGTGACCGGCCCCAAACTGGCGGTTCCGCTGGCGAAAGAAGAACTCAAAACGAAAGAGCAACTGACGGCCGAACGCCTGGCACTGCAGAAGCAGATCAATCAGCGACAGAAAGATCTCAAATCCGCCTGGTCCGAATGGGAAGAGACCACCCTGGCACTCCTGGAGAACAGTGAAGAAGCCGGCAAGATTCCTGCTGACGTCCGGAAGGCACTGCAGACCGAAACAGAAAAACGAACCAAAAAACAGAACAATGCGTTAACCCAGTTTCAACAGCAGCAGGATGCGGAGTACGCGGAACTGGACAGGAAATTGAGCCGCGTCCGCAAAGAGCTGACGGCACTGGAACCCGATTCCACACTGGTGATGGTGGAAATGCCGGAACCGCGTATGAACAATATCTTCAAGCGCGGCGATTTTCTCAGCAAAGGTGCCGAAGTCACACCCCGTACCCCCGATGCCCTGCATCCGATCAAAACAAAAGACCAGCCCAGCCGACTCGAATTTGCCCGCTGGCTCGTCGCGCGTGAGAATCCACTGGTGGCGCGAGTCACCGTGAATCGCTGGTGGGCCCAGTTCTTCGGGCAGGGCATCGTCGCCACCCAGGAAGATTTCGGCAGCCAGGGTGATGCCCCCACGCATCCTGAATTGCTCGACTGGCTGGCAGTAGAATTCATGGACCACAACTGGTCGATGAAACACGTACACAAACTGATCGTCATGTCGGCCACCTATCAGCAGGCAGCCCGCATCACGCCAGAACTGCTCGCAGCAGACCCTTACAATAAACTCTACACCCGTGGCCCGCGTCTGCGACTCTCGGCAGAAGCGATTCGCGATAACGCGCTGACCATCAGCGGTCTGCTTTCGACGAAGATGGGCGGCCCGCCAATTTACCCGCCTCAACCGAACGGACTCTGGAGACACGTGGGACGCAATGCACCCAAGTATCTGACGTCGACTTCCGAAGACCGCTACCGTCGCGGCGTCTATGTCATCTGGCGACGCAGTGCCCCCTATCCGAGCTTCACGAATTTCGATGCCCCCGATCGGGGTGCCTGTGTGATCAACCGTTCGCGCACGAATACCCCGCTGCAGGCACTGACGCTGCTCAATGATCCCGCGTACGTGGAAATCGGCATCGGTCTGGCGAAACGCCTGGCGACGAAAGGCCTGAATTCCGACATGACCGACCGCGAACGCATCGCGTATGCGTTCCGGCTCTGTGTCGCCCGCGAAGCAAAGCCCGTGGAAGTGAATCATTTAACCAGGGTCTTCGCACAGGAACTGAAATATTTCCAGGATCATCCCCAGGCAGCCCAGAAGCTGATTGCGGCAGACGACCGGCCGGAAGGCGTCGGTGCGTCACGCATGGCGGCCTGGTTGTATGTCGCGAACATCCTGTTGAACCTAGATGAAACCATCACGAAGGGATAATCATGAACGCGCATCTGCAACAACTGCTGAATTATACCCGACGTGAATTCTTTCAGCGGGCCGGCATGGGGGTCGGAGGCGCTGCGCTCACCACGCTGCTGGCCAACGACTTGCAGGCGGCACTCCCCACAGCCGCCAACCCGATGGCGGCCCGCCAATCACATTTCACGCCCAAAGCCAAAAACGTGATCTTCCTGCACATGGTCGGCGCACCATCGCATCTCGACCTGTATGATGCTAAACCGAAACTGCAGGAACTGGACGGCGAACTCGTGCCCGACAAACTCTGGGAAGGACTGCGGCTGGCGTTCATTCGCGAACAGCCCAAACTGATGGGCAGTCCCTTCGCCTTTCAGCAGCAGGGCGAAGCCGGCCTCCCGATCTCGGAACTCATGCCTCACCTGGGATCGGTTTCCGATGAACTCTGCATGATTCATTCCCTGAAAACCGATCACTTCAATCACGCGCCCGCCCAGCTTTTTTTCCAGACCGGTTTCTCGCGCTTCGGACGCCCTTCGCTGGGCTCGTGGGTCAACTATGGTCTGGGATCGGAAAACAGCAACCTGCCCGGATTTGTCGTTTTGATTACCGGCAACGTCGCAGGTGCTGGCAACAGCCTGTGGGGCAGCGGCTTTCTGCCCAGCATTTATCAGGGGGTCGAATTCCGTTCCTCCGGCGATCCCGTTCTATTTCTCTCCAATCCCAAAGGCATGACCGGCGAAGACCGCAGACGGATTATCGACAGTGTGAATCATCTCAACCAGGTCCAACTGGCCGACGTGGGTGATCCGGAAATTGCCACACGCATCAATCAGTATGAAATGGCGTATCGCATGCAGTCGGCTGTCCCCGAACTGATGGATATCTCCAACGAACCCAAACACATCCACGAACAGTACGGTACACAGCCGGGCAAAGCCAGCTTCGCCAACAACTGCCTGCTGGCGCGGCGACTGGTAGAACGGGGCGTGCGGTTTGTGCAACTGTTCGACCAGGGCTGGGACCATCATGGCAGTATCGTCAAAAGTCTGAAGAATAAGTGTCGGCAGGTCGATCAACCGATCGCCGCACTCATCAGAGATTTAAGACAGCGCGGCCTGCTGGATGACACGCTGGTCGTCTGGGGCGCCGAGTTCGGTCGGACTCCCATGGTCCAGGGAGATCGCAAAGCCCCCGGCCGCGATCACCACAAAGACGCCTACACGGTCTGGATGGCAGGCGGCGGCGTCAAACGTGGATTCGCATATGGCAAGACCGACGACATCGGTTTTAATGTGGCGGAAAACCCGATGCACGTCAACGATTTTCACGCCACGCTGCTGCATCTGTTAGGCATGGACCACGAACGGCTGACGTTCAAATTCCAGGGGCTCGACATGCGGGTCACGGGAGTTGCCGGCAATGTGGTGCCTGACATCATTGCCTGAGACAGAAGCATTCAGTCAGTCGTCGGTTCGCAGCATTGGCTGAATTTCGGTCACAAAATCATTCGCATCGGTGAAGTTACGATAGACCGACGCGAACCGCACGAAAGCAACCTGATCGACGTCCTTTAAAACCGTGGAAACCCGTTCGCCGATAAATCGCGAGGGGACTTCACGATCGAAGTTCTCGTAAATTTCCGCTTCAATCTGCGCGACGATCGATTCAATCTGATCGGGGCTGACCGGGCGTTTGTAGCAGGCAGTTTCAATCCCGGTGACCATCTTCATACGATCAAAGGGAACCCGCGCACCATCTTTTTTGATGACTTTGAGAGGCGACTCTTCGATTTTTTCGTAAGTCGTATAGCGCTTTCCGCAGGCCAGGCATTCTCGTCGTCGGCGCACACTGAAAGGTTGACTCAAACGCGAATCAATTACTTTCGTCTCACCATCACGACAAAAAGGGCACATCATGAACGACGCGACTCCTGTACTGAACCAGCAGAGGGACCTCTTCACATTCAGAGATTTTCTGCAGACTGATATTTAAAAATAGCATGATCGAAACTGCGGCACCAGTCTATTGTTCCGAAATCCGCAATTTTTACGGGTTTACGACACGTGGTCTGATAACGTGAACGTCAACGATGCGACAATTATTCCACAGGACGATCCAGAATTTCCTCGTGCGCCTGTGATTCGTTCACGTCGGCTTTCAGATCATTGAGTGTGTCCCGCAGTTCAGCTTTGACGCCAAAGGAAACAAAAGTGAGCACCACCAGAAAGGCCACCCCACTGATCAGCAACAGCAACGTCCAGATTGTCATCCATATATACATATTCATCTCTCACACTTCTGCGACAGGTTCGACAGAGTCAGTATTCGTTGCACGAGGCTGATCCGGTAAAAACAGTGACCCCAACACATACACGACTGCGGAAAAGGCAAACGTAATCAACGTCAGATGGGTTCCATTGAGGTTTGATGAAAACTGTAGATTGATCATCTCGACACACGGCCCCATGGCGGACAGCCCCAGCAGTCCGCCCAGAATCGCCGCCAGTGCTCCGGCCTGACTGCCTCGTGACCAGTACAGACCGCCGACCACCGTGGGGATCGCTCCCGCTAAATACACCGTACCTGTGACCGCCAGATAACCCCAGAGATCACTGCTGACTTCATACCACAGGCCCCAGATCAGCAGCATTGCCCCAATCACGAAAATGGCAATGCGGGTCACTAAAATCCGCGCTCGCTGACTCATCGGTCCCGCCAGTGGGGCAACGATATCCTGTGTAATCACACCACTCCAGCAGAGCAGGTAGCTGTCATGGGTCGACATGAACGCGGCGATCATGCCTGCGGTCACCAGTCCCAGTAATCCAGTCGGGATGACTTTAGCCAGAAACAGAGGCATTGCAGACAGAGAAGTGATCGAACTGTTAGTTTTCACTGCCTCTTCAAATTCAGCGAACAATTCGGGTTGAGACGCGAAAAAGGCAAAAGTGCCAATCCCCCAGAACACCGGGAGTGCCCGCCGCGCCAGAAAAGAGATCGAACTTAGTGTATAGAGTCTCTTCGCGACCGCCGCACTCTGACAGGAGAGCGTTCGTGCCGCGCTGGTAGGCCACAACATGGCAGCGGAACCAATCACCACCGTCATCTGGATAATTTGCAGCCAGCCAATCCCACCTCCTTTTCCGGACGGGTTCTCAGGGTTGGTGGGATCAAAATAGCCGTTTTGCTCCGTGACGATGGCTGAAAATCCCTCCCAGCCGATCGACCAGAAGATCACGCACGTCACGATGACCATGCCGGTTCCCAGGATCAGAAACTGGATCAGGTCCGTAATGACCACGGAAACCATTCCCCCCAGCACCGTGTAAAACAGTACCAGCAATAACAGTCCGGTCATGATCAGTTTGAGATACATCTCATCCTGCAGGCCGGATATCGCGGTCAGAAACTGGGACCCCGCTTTCAGAAACAGCCCCATATTGAGGACGCCGGAAACCACCATTACGCTGGCCCCCACCACGCGAACAGACTGTGAATAGCGTTTTTCGTAATATTCGGGAATCGTCATGATCGAGGAATCCCGCAGGCGATAAACGACAAAACCGGTCAGCCCGATCATCAGCACCGCCCCCGCTTCCAGAAACGCCAGGTAGAGGGACGCATACTGCTGAATAAAACCAAGCTCCGCCATGTACATGACAGTCACCAGCCCGAGTTCGGTCCCCGTCATGGTCGCCAGAGCCAGTCGAATGCGAAGTTTGCGGCCTGCGACGAGATAATCAGACAGATTTCCGACGTAACGATTGGCCCACAAACCAATTACGATCGACGACAGCAGGTAGCAGACGACGATCGACCAGTCCAACAGGGTGAAATTTGTATCGTAAAGTGAAATAATGGAGCCCCCTCGACTCTCGTTTGAGCGACGAAAATCGGAATTTCACGAAAAACAGCGGAAAGGAATCATTTACCAGCGGTTGCAATCAATGACCATTCCATTTACCATATGTCGCTTCGCAAATCGTCACGGGTCCAGAATCCGTTTGACCAGCCCGCTGGCTACAGCGCCTCTTGCGAAAGATACACCACTATGCCAGTTTTGACAGTCAATTTCCATAGTAAATGGCTGTCTTCGAAATAACATCTAACAAAGGGGATGACACCGTGTCACTCGACAAAAGTTTAAAGAGCAAGAGTACGCTGGTCCGTGCACGTAACGTGTTAAAGCGGGCGGAACGTATTGAAAAGTTGAAATTCGAAGACCGCTGGGTTGAAGGCCAGGGTGCCCTTGGTTTACCCAAAGTACGCGTCGAAAAGATTTCGATTGGTAAGAAGAAGAAAAAGAAGAAAGACGATGACGAAGATTAATCGTCTGTCTCTGTAGGGGGGAGGAGAGCTCATGGTTTTTTCAGACTCTCCTCCACAGTTCCCCTGTTCTTAAGCGCAGCAATCATCGACCGGGGAGCAAGGAATGCGTGCCCTGAATCTGCTACGGGCTGCCGGCGGCACTTTCACTCGACGACGCTATCGTCGCGCCGCCCATTCGTTTCTTGACCACACCTCACGCTGCCGCGAAGTTCAGCAACAGACCCTGCAGCGCATTCTGCATTTAAATGCAGACAGCGATTTCAGCCGCAAGTGGCAGCTGAATGGCTCCTGTACAATCAAAGATTTCCAGACCCGCTTTCCCGTCTCCGATTACGAACGCTTTCGTCCCTGGATTGACCGCGTTAAAACTGGTGAGACAACCGCGCTACTGGGAGCTGCCAATCGACTGCTGATGTTTACCCTCAGCAGTGGCACCACCGCGGATTCCAAATTCATTCCCATCACCGAGCCCTTTCTGAAAGACTATCGACAGGGCTGGCAGAACTGGGGCATTCTGACCTATGACGATTTTCCCCGTCTCAAGTATCAGAACATCGTGCAGCTGTCGAGTAACTTCGACAAGTTCCGCACGCCAGGTGGCACACCCTGTGGCAATATCAGCGGCCTCGTCGCCGCCATGCAGAGCCCGGTCGTCAAACTCCTGTATACCGTTCCCGGCGAAGTCTCACAGATTGAAGACCCGCACCTCAAATACTATACCGCCTTGCGACTGGCAATCGCTGATCGCGAAGTCGGCATGATCACCACCGCCAACCCGAGTACGCTCATGCACCTGGCACAGTTCGCAGACCAGCAGCGCGAATCGCTGATCCGCGATATCGCTGATGGCCGACTGACGGGCGCCGCACAACTGGAACCGGCCATTCTCAGAATCCTGCAGTCGAAACTCAAACGAAAAAACCGCGCCCGGGCCCGCGAACTGGAATACATCGTTGAACGCACGGGGCATCTCTATCCCCGCGACTTCTGGCCGGGACTGTCTCTGCTGGCAGTCTGGATGGGGGGATCCGCGGGGGCGTATCTGTCGCAACTGGCGCCCTTTTATGGCACTCCACCTGTCCGCGATCACGGGCTCTCCGCCAGCGAAGGGCGCATGACAATTCCCCTCGAATCGGGCACGTCCACCGGCGTCCTGGATATCACATCTCACTTCTTTGAGTTTGTTCCCGAAGACGAAGACCCGTTGACCTCCACAAATATTCTCACTGCCGATCAACTGGAAGTGGGACAGAATTATTTCATCCTGCTGACTACGCCTTCAGGATTGTACCGCTACCATATCTGTGACGTTGTCCGCTGCACCGGGTTTTACAGCCAGACTCCTTTACTGGAGTTTCTGCATAAGGGGGCGCATATCTCCAATCTGACCGGCGAAAAGATTACCGAATCACAGGTCGTTGCCGCAGTTCGCGATGCCGTCGCACACACTTCGCTGGAAATCGGTCAGTACACCCTGATCCCGCAATGGGGAGAGCCTCCCCGCTATCAACTGCTGCTGGAAGCGTCCGCTCTGCCGTCAACCGATCAACTTCCGACGCTGCTGGAACAACTCGACCGAAGTTTGCAGGAGACCAATTGTGAATACGCAGAGAAACGCCAGTCCGGTCGCCTGGCGATGCCCGTCGCCTGCGAACTGACATCAGGCACCTGGCGCCGCTTTGCCGCAGAACGACAGCAGAAACTGGGCGGCAGCATCGAACAGTACAAGCATCCCTGCCTGATCCCCGAACTCGATTATGCTCAACAGATTCTGCAGCGCTTTTCCTGAAAACGTTACTCTGCTGTTTCTGTTCCTGCCTGAAACGTAAACAGGTCGGCATCCCGCAGATAAATTTCCAGGCGGATGATCTCGCCCTGGAGCGCTGTCATCGATTTGTTGTTCCATTTCACTTCGTGACGCAGGCTGTCTGCATGCAGCGGGACACAGTCCTGGTAATCAAAGCCTTCCAGAACCTTGCGTTTCCCATCGGAGATGCGGACCTTGATTTCTCCCTGGCTGGCATCTGCATTCAGAAACAGACGCTCTCCCTGCCAGCGAAGCTGGCGGGTGATGACCACGCCTCCATCACGCGGACCATGCAGCGAAATCAACCGCTCTTTTTTGACGGTCGCCAGACCGATGCCCGGTTGACGACTGGCAGGATCGCCGTGGGGACCATCATAACCAGAGTAATAAAACCACCATTCATCTCCCACATCGACCCAGCCGGTTCCAAACACCATGCCGTCATCCCAGCTGTCGGCTTCTCCCAAAGCAATCAACTGCGGTCGGCTCGACAATCGTTCAAACTGAATTCCATCACGACTGAACGCGAGTTCGGTCACGATATCCGTATTCATCTTGAACGGCCACAATGCGCCCCAGAAAATCCCCGCATGATAGCGAACCGGCATGCCATAGAAAAAATGAAACTGCTGCTCCGCATCCAGTTGATCGGGTATCAGAATGTTCTGCGGTTCGGAAGTCCATTCGCCCCAGAGCGAATCGCCGGTCATCCGTGCGACTCGGCGCGAGGCACCGGTATCGAGTATCGCACCTGAAAATGTACGATAAATGTGCTTGGCCCGGCAGTACATCACATACTGCGCAGCGACCGGATCATAGACGATACTGTTTAAGGTATCGCTGTGAAGTTCCGCCAGCAGCGAATCGCTGGACTTATCCCAGTGGATACCATCCTGTGAACCGACCACCCGGATACCATTTTTTCCCTTGCCCGCCCCCCCGGTGTGATAGGACATCAGATAGCGATATCCTTTTCGCTCTGCTTCCGGAACATCCAGCAGGCAGGGACCACTGGCACGAGCATCGGTGATGCCCTTCCAGACAATATTATTCTGGCGGCTTCCCTTCCACTCATACAGATCCAGTTGCGGGCGGTTCCACTTCAAGCCGTCTGTCGATTCCGCATAGGCAATCGCATAATTCGAGCCTTTCTGTTTTCCTTTCGAATCCAGCCGGGGCGTATGCGTCTGATACCACATCCGTAACGTCCCGGTTTCGGGATCACGGCGTACAGAGACATAGCCACCTTCTCCGGCAATCAGGGGATTGGATGGATGCTTCTGTGGAGCATGAAAGACGCGTTCGACTGTCTGCTGTTTATATTTCAACGCGTAGTGGTTATCGACAATGTAATTATCAAAAACAAATTGTGGCGTCGCGCCGATCACGACTGGCTCTGCAGGCAGACTCCGGGATTGCGCTTCGACAGCAAGCGCTGACACGAACGTCATCAGGCAGCTGAAAAAAACACGGGCAGCGATGCGGTAATTCATGATCCTGGTGTCCCCTGCACAGAGTATCGGAACTGATGAAACCCGGACTGCCTGCAATCTCTGTTATTTGAATACGGGCTGACTGCTCCGCAGGAACCCGAACAGATCGCGCAGATCCTGTTCGCTCAGTTTATCAAGCAATCCTTCCGGCATCAGTGACTTGGGCTGCTTGACCATTTCATCGATGTTTTCACGTTTGATTGTCACGTTCTGTCCGTCTGCACCCCGGATGACCACAATCTGCTGATCCTGGTCAAACAGGAACCCGGATACCACCAGACCATCCACGGTGATCACCAGGTACGTTTCATAACCTTCCCTGATTTCCGCACTGGGATTGACGATGTGCATCAGCATCCGCAGTGAATCATCCCGTTTATATTGTGTCAGTTCCGGGCCCACACGTTTTCCCTCTCCAAACAGAATGTGACATTTGGCACAATTCTGCTGGTAGAGTTCTTTGCCATGATACACGTCACTGGACCCCGTTCCCAGCAATTTCGAGACGCGGGCAATCTGATCCTGCATCTGCTGGTTCGATGCCCCCTTGATTGTCTTCCAGTGTTTACTGACCAGATCAGCGATCTGTTGATCCGGGTGAATGGTCATTTTGCGAACCAGATCTTCGGGAATCGTAGCGGCTGCGATCTGGCCGGCATCAATGGCTGCCAGCAACTGGCGGGTCCACTCTTTGCGACTGACCAGCGTCGATAACGCCACTTCGCGCACCGGTTCGCTGAAATCGGAGTAGCGTTTCAAAATAGTGCCCGCGATTTGCGGCTCGTTATATTTCTGTAATGCTACCAGCAGGCCGGTCTGTAAGTCGGGCACTTTGGTTGTGCTCAACAGCTTTTGCAGTGCAGGCAGAGCCTGCGTCTCCTGCAACTCACCCAGCACCTGGATATATTCGACCAGTTGTGCCTGATTCTTCCCCGGCGACTTGATCGCATCCAGCGCGATCTGAATTGCGCGCGGATTTCCCAACCGCATCTGTAACGTCGTGGATCCACCACCCGCATCCGCGAGGGCTTTCACCAGCACTTCCGGCAGACCAGCCAGTGAACGGCCTTTGAACGAATTCTCAAAACCAGCCATCAGCGTTTTCTTTGAGATGTCATCCGGAGCCAGCTCGAAAAGCCTGGCACAGGAGATCAGATCGGTACGGCTGCCTGCGGTCGCGTAGCGGCGCATCAGTCGTTCCAGGATCGCTGTTTTAATCAACGGCTGATTCCACAGTTCCGATTCTTTGAACAGCGCGAGCACCTGTTCGCGATCGGAATCCACTTTGGATTCCAGCGCCCACCAGACCATCAGGGGCTGATGTCGGTCGTCGACATCTTCTGCATGGCTCGCAAGGGCAGCCACGATCGGCAGACAGACATCCGCGGGCAGACGTCGCGCCGTCGCCGCCAGTTGGCCACGCACTTCGGCGTTCGGTTCCGCTTGTGCCAGCGCAATCAGAGCCTGGCCCAGATGAGTGGAGACCACCCTGTCGTCACCCAGCAGACGTACGGTCCAGAAACGAACCATGGGATGAGGATGTTTCAGCGTCTGTACTGCAACTGTCTCATCGAAACCCTGACAGAGATTCAACGCCCACAAGGCTTCCAGCGCCAGATGTCCGTCATTCTCCTTGATCCACTGTTTCAGCGTGGGGATGGCGGAAGCATCTTTGCGATCGCCGAGCAGCCTCAACGCGGTCCGTCGCTGCCATTCATTGGGATGTTTGAGCAGTTCCAGTAATTCGGGCGTCGTTTTTTTGCTGAGATCCTCAATTTTACGCGACGGCGCATCATTTGCCTGGAAGCGGTAGATGCGACCGGAATTGGGATCGACCTGGCCCTGGTAGTGTTGACCGTGGGCGATGAACTCTTCATAGAAGTCGGCCACATACACGCCCCCGTCCGGGCCAACTTTGATTTCAATCGGACGAAATCCCAGGTCGGTACTGCGGAGTGGAAAGCTGAGATCTTCAGTCTCAAACGTGGACCCCAGCGGCTTGATTTCAGAAAAGACCAGATACTGATGCAGGGGATCCACCGACAGCAGATGGCCTCGATATTTTTCCGGCAGCGTATCCCCCTCGTATTTCACCAGGGCATGACTGAAGCGGGGCGTCGCGGCATGTTTCATGAACGGCAGCAGACCGAAGGCATAAGGGTTACTGACATCGCCGTACTTGCGCTCCGTTCCTTTTTCGTAATACCCTCCCTGCACATAATAGAAACCACGCGTGCCTCCCCCGTTATGACCGGAATAGACGCGACCGTCTCCATCCACTTCCAGGCCAAAAGCATTACCGCCCCCTTCGGCAAACAGTTCGTAGCGTTTTGATTCCGGATGATAACGCCAGACCGCGGGGCCTTCACAGTAAATTGCCGGCGCATCGGCTTTAGCGCTGTTTTTCAAATGTGATACTACATTGCTTCCCTGCACCATATACAACCAGCCATCCGGTCCCCACTGCAGGCTGTTGGGAGCAGAATGGGTATCGGATATTCCAAAGCCCCGCAGATGAACCTCGGGGTCGGCATCGGGAATGTCATCGTTATTTTTATCGGGATAAAACATCAGGTAAGGCGGGTTGAGTACCCAGACACCGCCCCGCCCTTTGACAACGGATGTCGCGATATTCAGATCGCCGGCGAAAACCTTGTGGTCGTCATACTTACCGTCGCCATCGGTATCTTCATGAATCGTAATCCGGTCATTACCGGGAAAATGATGCGGAGGAGGCGGCGGAACCTGATCAAATTCCATGCGATAATATTTGTTGCGACTCAATACCTTCAGCCCCGCCGGGTAGGGATACTGACGGTACTGCACGACCCACATGCGCCCCCGTTCATCGAAGCTCATAAACAGCGGCTGCCCGATCAGCGGTTCAGTGAGTAACTGTTCAACATGCATGCCCGCGGCTACTTCAAACAGCTCCATCGACTTTTCCGGAGAGAGTCTGCGCCCCGGGGAGAGTTGACTGGAACGCTTGAGTGTCGACGTTGCGGGGGTGAACTGATCATAGGCGGCATGCTTCGGTTTGTCTGCCACCGCGGCGAGCGCCCACTTCGGGTTGTCCCCCACCAGGAATTCCCATTTCCCTTTCAAGACGCATTCCAGAAAGTAGCCCGCCAGAATCGGAGGTACGCCACGAAAACCACCTGGTCCCTCTGCATTAAAAACGCGGACGGCAATCGTGTTGTACTTTCCCAGTTTCAGAGTTCCCGGCGGAACTTTGTAGCGCTGATACTTCTCGAATCCGCTTTCAAATTGCGGAGGGAAGCGGCCAATCTGCCCGATGCGGGTTCCATTAATATACAGCTCATGCGCGTCCGCCAGCTTTTCTATCGACAATGTCACCGAATCCCGCCAGAGGGGACGTGCATTCATGTCTGCCCAGTTATCCGGAACCTTGACGTAACAGCGATACCATGCGAAGCCGTCATAGTCAGCGTACTTGCCATCCAGCTGCTGCTCCCAGTCACCGGGGACCTGTATCAGCTCAGCCGGAGAATCAGGTTCCACAGCAGTCAGATGTCCGGGGAAATTCATACAAAATATGAGAAGCAGGACTGCAAACCGACAGACTTTCATCTAGAAATCTCCAGGAAACACTCAGTGAGGACGTTGTTATATCAAGACTTAAGATAATTAGGATTCTTAATATATTTGACCAGAGCAGGCACCGGAATTCAACAATGTTTCCTGAGAAATACCGTTGATTTCAGCTGGTTTCAGGAAAAATTCAGGGAGTTGATACAGTGACAGGCATACGGATTATGCGGAGTATAAGCAGTGCCTCACCGGCTGAATTGGGAATAGATTAATTTTCCTTGAAATATTCTCAGCAATTTTACGTTAGGTTCGTAGTGAAACCCAACAATAGAAAAACAGAGAACCAAAGCGATGCGAAACACCTTGGAGAAACAAACCTTGGAAACTCCTCGACTAATTCTGAGACAGTGGCGCGAATCTGATGTCGCTCCCTTCGCAGAGATGAATGCCGACCGGAAGGTCATGCAATATTTTCCAGAGACGCTTTCACATGAAGAAAGTACTCACCTGGTTGAACGCTATCAACAGCATTTTGATGAGTACGGCTTTGGTCTCTGGGCGGTTGAGGTTAAAGACCAGGCAGAGTTCGTCGGTTTTATTGGACTGGCGGTGCCTCAATTTACCGCTTATTTTACACCCTGTGTCGAGATTTGCTGGCGGCTGGCAGCACCCTACTGGAACCAGGGCATTGCGACAGAGGGAGCACAGGCAACACTGGACTTTGGATTCAATCACTGCAATCTTAAAGAGGTCGTGGGCTTTACAGTCCCGGCAAATGTGGCTTCGCGACGGGTGATGGAAAAAATCGGTATGAGCTATATCGATAACTTTGATCACCCTGCGATACCAGGCGATGCCCCGCTCTCGCGTCATGTCCTGTATCGGATTACCAAAGCAGAACGGGACGCGTTTAAGGCAGGTTGACCTTTATTTCGACAGACGGTCCAGAATATTTTTTGTCACCTGCTGAACAACAGGGTCTTTCCCGCGCAATCCATGTGCCCAGTCAGTGCTGCCAACCGTGAAGACCGTGCCCCCGCTGGTATACATTCCCAGAACGGCAGCTCCGACGCGATCTTTTTCAAACCGGTCATACCACAGACTGTCGCCGGGTGCCCATTTCGCGGGACAGGTAGCCAGGATTTCAAATGTACGGGGCGTCCCATCCTTGAATGTCGGTACAGGCAGCCCCTCTTTCATCTCAAACTGACAGCCATCACACTCATACCCGACGATGCTGTCTTTGCCGCCAAATTCGTCACCCTGCTTGATGCCGGTCTTTTCAAACACCCAGTGTGCAGGACGATGGACCTGATAAGCGCCGGAACCATCCATAAACTGCCCGTGACTCTTATGATAACCGCCGTACAGAAAGCCGACACCCGTCAGCTGATTTTCCGGACGGTTCACCAGGTGATGACTCCACAGCGTCGACAGCAGACGATGATCGCCGTCCGGAAACAGCGGGTCCTGATTATACCATTGTTTCCAGCAGGTCAGTGCCCGCCCGTCATCTTCACTGCGCACCTGCCAGCATACCGAGTTGCCACTGAAGAACGCCACGTTGCCTCCTTCGCTGATAAACTGTTCCAGGTGATCGCGCATCGGAGCCGACCAGTATTCATCATGGCCGACACTCAACACCAGGCGATAATGTTTCAAGAGTTCCGGATGAAATTCCAGATCGCTGTTGGCAGCGTAATCAAGTTGATATCCGTTACTTTCTGCCCAGATAATAAACGGCAGTTCCCAGTTGGCAAACTGTCCCGCCAGGGGACGGTTGAAGGAAACGCGATGCCCCTGCAGATTCGCGCGGCCGTGATAGCTGTAAAGACTGGAGCCGCCCCAGTTGTTATAAGCATTGTAAGTATTCGTGCTCAGCTGAATCAGAATCTTCGTCTGGCTGCCCGGCTGTTTCGCTCTGACGATGAAAAACAGGTTCGATTCTGCAGAACGCGAATTTCGCTGAATGAACTTCCCGCCCCGGTCGGTGACCGACAGCCGGACATTGTAATATCCGCTCTGCCAGGAATCAGGAATCGTCAGCTCAAACGCGGCCGGCCACTGACAACCATGGGAAGAAGCATTCTCCGGGACAGGATAAGCAGCGCCATTAGTGCGGGTTTCTTTGAAAACCGTTTTGTTCTCTGGTCCCCGTCGCGTGATTTCGACGGTGTACTGTGGCTCTGAGCTGGAAAGATGTAAGGCAACCTTCTCTCCAGGCTGATAACTCAACTGATTTGTATAACCTTCGATAAAAATTGAGCCGGCATCATCGTCGGCTGCAGCGAGTGGAACAGTCAACATGCCAGCGAACAGCAATATCAGATGGATTCTCAAGCAGGATGAAATCATCGTCGTTTTCCTCAGTCGATTGAGCCGGTTGCAAATCAGTAGTTTCGGTTCCGTCGATCCTAACAAGACCGGGAAATGCTTTCTATTCCAGCGCAAAGAAATTATGGGCGAGCGAGGAAGCGGACGTTCAGAATCATGGGCGGCTGTGATTCTGCTGCCGATATTCACGGGGGGACATGCCTGTCACACGACCGAACATGCGGATCATGGCTTCCTGATGCTGGAATCCACAGCGGGCGGCAATCTGTGAGATAGTCAGCTTCGTTTCCTGCAACAGCTTGATAATCCGCTTCAATTTTTCCTGGCGAATCTCTGCTGCCGGGGAACGATGCAGGGCTTTCTGAAAACGATGCTCCAGAATCCGCCGCGATACATTCAGATGATCGGTCAAATCCGAGACCTGCAATGCTTCCTGTGCGTGTTGACGAATAAACTGAATGGCTTCGCGGACCAGACCATCATCGGCAAACAGCGTATCGGTCGAAGCGCGTTCTTCGATCAACAGCGGAGGAATCAGGATCGGTTCCACAGGCGGTGGTGCTCCCTGAATCAACTGGTCCAGCAATTGCGCTGCTTCATAACCGACGACATGCGGCGATTGATTGATACAGGAGAGAGGCACGGGGGAGAGCGCCGACATCAGCGGATCATGTTCGATACTCAGGATCGCCACCTGATCGGGAATTTCCAGATGATGGTTCACACAGACCGTCGCGACTTCACGACCGACCTTGCTCGACCAGACCAGCAGCGCCACCGGCCTGGGCAGTTCCCACAACCACTCCTTCAAACGTTTCTGCTGTTTTTGATAGTCGTCTTCTTTCGTGAGTTCATAATAAGGAAACTGAAAACAGACCCCTTCCCCCTGCACAATCCTTTGCTGAAACTCATTCTCGATGATCGGCTGATATTTCAGCGTGGGGTCAGGGCCGATATAGCCGCAGGAACGGAACCCCTTTCGCAGAAAGAAATCCGCGGCAAGTCTGGCACAGGCCCGTTCGTCTGAAACCACTTTGGGAATCTTCGCAGAATGCTTACCCAGCCAGGACACATTGACTGCGGGCAGCTTCCGCCGCAGGATCGATTGCTGAATGCGGGCATCAGTCAGACGGCAGACCGTACCATGTCCGTTCCACGAAGCAGGAAGTCGCAGTTGCTCCTGCAGTCCACGGAACTCAATCCAGAAATCCCAGCCCCCCTGCTCGAGCGCATAATCGGCGATGCCCTGAATGATCTGACGACTCCAGTCGCTGGAAGTCTGTACGAGTAAGGCAATTTTGCGACGTTCGGGAAATCTCACGAGAGTTCATTTCTGCATAAAGAATCAATTTACGGCCTGTCTTTCAACGCCTGCATCATAATCTCCGCCGGCTTGCGGATGTTAAAGATGCGATGAAGACGATGTAAATATTATCAATTATACTGCGTATTTTGTCATTGTATTTTAAAAGAATTCTTCGATACTTTTCCTTGTACAATGAAGCTTGCGACTGGTCTGGCGGGAAGTTCCTCCTGTTTTCCCGCCAGACCGTCAGCAGGATTGATTTCTGTATCCAGGCGACCGCGGGTCGGCCCTGCCCCGTTTTCTAAACACACTCAAGCTGCACCTGAAATCATGTCGACCCAGAATTACCAGCGTGAATACGATGTGATTGTGATTGGCGGCGGCGTCCTGGGTGCCTTTCATGCCTATTTCGCCATGCGTCAGGGTTTCAAGACATTACTGATCGAACGGAATGTGATTCCTCAGCAGGCCTCGGTACGAAATTTCGGTTTGATCATACCCAGTGCCATGCCCGCAGGCCGCTGGCGCGATCGGGCGATTGCTTCCTGTGAGATTTATTCTGAGCTTTCTGAGTTACTAGACGTTCCACTCCGGCGAACAGGGACCCAGTATCTGGCTCACACGGAAGCTGAAGCCGACTTCCTCAAACAGATGGCACTCTCCTGTGAAGACTCCTTATGCCCGGCGGAATTCTATACTGCTGAAGAAACTGTTCGTTCCAGCTGCTGCCTGAATCCGGAATTCTGCCAGGGAAGTCTGTTTTTCCCTGATGACCTGCAGCTGGACCCCAACCAGTTTTTTCGTGCGTTCATCAACTGGATCGCGTGCACTTCAGACTGTGATTATCTGCCGAACACCACGGCGATCTCTGCCGAACCACAGGGGGGGCTCAGCCGCGTCAGAACCTCCGCTGGTAGAGAATTTGAGGCGAATCATGTTTTTGTCTGTTCTGGTGCGGACCTGCAGACACTGTTTCCCGATGTCTATGTGACGCGGAACCTGCAGTACTGCAAACTGCAGATGCTGAAGCTCTCCAATCCTGAAAACCGTACGCTGGGAACCAGTCTCGCCTCTCCCATCGCACTCACACGTTATCCTGCATTTCTGAATGCGCAATTTCTACAGGGGATTTCCCTGCCTGCACCCGACCCGATTCTGCAGGAGCTGGGCATTCAGATCTGGATGACACAAAATCAGAACAACGAATTCATTCTCGGCGATTCACACGCATACTCGGCCGATCCGCCTAACGAGTTTCTCTCAGCGGAGGTGGAATCGCAGATTATTGATTATGCGAAAAAGATGTTCGTCAAACTCGACTTTCAGGTGATTGACCGCTGGTGTGGCATTTATACTGAAGAACAGTCCGCAGGGCTGTTTCAGCAGACGCTGGATGACCGCATTCATTTAATCACAGGGATCGGCGGCAAGGGAATGACCACCGGCCCGGGACTCGCCAGAGAAAATATCAGCCAGCTCTCTCTTTCAAAAAGTCGCGTATAATGTCGAAGCATCCGAATCGAAACTGGCAAATCATGACTCTGTTGAGTCTGTTTCTGGGTTATGTCGGCTATTACATCTGCCGCTCGAACCTGGCCGTCGCAACGCCACTGCTGCTCAAAGAGTACGCGGAAGCCGGGATCACCAAAACCGACATCGGTACCGTCGCCTCCGTAGGTGTCATGTTGTATGCCCTCGGAAAAATCATTAACGGCTACCTGGCTGATTTTCTCGGCGGTCGGCTGATGTTCCTGACCGGCATGATCGCGTCCGTCCTGTTTTCGATCTGGTTCGGTTTGGCCGGTGGGCTGACCCTGTTCGTGATCATCTGGGCCGGCAATCGTTTTTTTCAGTCGATGGGCTGGGTGGCGCTGGTGAAAACCGCCTCGCGCTGGTTTCCCGTGCAATGGCATGCAACCGTGATGGCTGTTCTCTCACTGTCATTTCTGTTCGGCGATGCGTTTGCCCGCGTCTACCTCGGCCGCCTGATCATGCTGGGAGAAAGTGATTCCTCGCTCAGTTTTCTGACCGACTGGCGTACGATCTTTTTTATCTCTGCCGGCACACTGGGCCTGATTACAGTCTTTGTATATTTCAGTTTGAAGTCCAGCCCCATCGATGTCGGCCTGGAAGAACCGGAAGCGAATCCGCTGAACGTGTATGGCGCGGAAGGAAATCATGCGCAGCGAATTTCCATTGCAGAGGTACTCAAACCGCTGTTTGCCAGCCCGTTATTCTGGCTGATCTGTATTATGAATTTCAGTCTGACTTTGGTCCGCGAAACTTTTAACTTCTGGACCCCCACTTTCCTGAATGAAGTTGCAAAGTTTGAGATCGGCCAGGCCGCTGTGGGCAGCATGCTGTTTCCGATGGTCGGAGGCTGTTCGGCTTTGCTGGCCGGAATCACCTCGGATCGCCTTAAGGGCAGACACGGCCGAGTGATACTGCCGAGCCTGATCCTGCTGGTCCTGTCACTGATCTTACTGACTACAATTGACGTTTCAGGCAAACCGTACCTGGCACTCACGCTGATTTCACTGGTCGCCTTTTTTCTGATGGCCCCATACTCGTTTCTGTCGGGTGTGATGGCGATTGACCTCGGCGGAAAGCGGGGCTGTTCGACCGTCGCCGGGCTCGTCGATTCCGCGGGCTACCTGGGAGCGATACTTTCCGGTCACACTGTCGGGATGATTGCCGAATACTACGGCTGGAGAATGGCATTTGGCGGGCTGGCGGGAATCTGCTGCACTGCCGTCATAGCCGGCCTGATCTACTGGCGCATTCAAGAGAGGCAGATGAATCTGGCGCAACTCTTACCCACAGAACCTGAACCGGAGGCCCCCCATGTCCCTCAATGATCCGGCTGAGATCATCGCGGAAATACGACTGCGTTTTCAGGAAAAAGGGGTCAACATGTACGCCGGCGAAGCGATCTCACAGACAGAGCATGCCTTGCAGACAGCATTCGCTGCCGAACAGGCGGGTGAATCTGCGGAACTGATCGTGGCTGCCTTACTGCATGATATCGGTCATCTGCTCCACAAACACGATGAAGACTGTGCGACCCAGGGCATTGACGATCTGCATGAACGCATCGGTGCCCAATGGCTGATTCGTTATTTCCCGAAAGATGTAACCGAACCCATTCGATTGCACGTCGCTGCCAAACGCTATCGCTGTGCCACCGATGCGGAATATGCGTCCCGGCTTTCTCCTGCATCGGTACTCAGCCTGCAGTTGCAGGGAGGTCCCTTTGACTCCGCAGAACAGATGGAGTTCGAACACAATCCCTGGTCGCAGGCCGCGTTGCGTCTGCGCAACTGGGATGAAGCCGCAAAAGTCCCGGATTTTGAAACCCCCGAACTCGAATATTTTTTAACTTATGTCCAGAGAGTCCTGCAGCAGCAGACTCCGGATCCTGGTGAATGAAAGAAATTATGAAACCTGAAACGATCAAACTTGTGATTTTCGACTGGGCCGGCACCACGATTGACCACGGCTGCTTTGCACCGATCTCTGCCTTTATCAAAGCGTTCAAAGCGTGTGGCGTGGACCTGACACCACAGCAGGCACGCGGCCCGATGGGCCTGCATAAGCAGGATCACATTCGCAGTCTGTTTCAACTGGATGAGATCGCCGCCCAATGGAAATCGCTCCATCAGCGTGACTGGACCGAAGCGGATGTCAAACACATCTACGAAACTTTCATGCCTCTGCAGATCGAAGAAGCAAAACTGTTTACCGACCTGGTACCTGACCTGTGTGAAACCATTTCGATCTTAAGAGACCAGGGGATCAAAATCGGTTCCACCACCGGTTACCCGCGGGTTGTGGCAGATCCCGTGCTGGAGGCAGCACGGGCACAAGGCTATGTCCCCGACTTCAGCATGTGTGCAGACGAAGTTCCCGCGGGACGTCCTGCTCCCTGGATGATCTATCGCAACATGGAAGCGCTGGGCGTCTTTCCCCCGTCAGCCGTCGTCAAGGTGGGTGATACGGTTCCTGACATTGAAGCCGGGTTGAATGCGGGCACGTGGACTGTCGGCCTGACACAGACAGGCAGTGAAGTTGGCCTGACAGTCGCTGAGTTTGCAGCCTTAAGCGATGAACAGAAAGCGGATCGATTAGCAATTGCCGAGACCAAACTCAAAAATGCCGGGGTACACTTTGTGATTCCCACACTGCAGGGACTTCCTGATATCATCGAACAACTTAACGCAAAAGAGAATTGAAATGGACGCGGATATTCCCTACCTGTTATTGACTCCCGGCCCTTTGACCACGACCCGCAGTGTGCGCGAAGCCATGCTGGCCGACTATTCGACCTGGGACGAGGATTATAACCAGCGCGTGATGGAAATCCGGGAGCGACTGGTACGCCTGGCAACGGACTCCAACGATTACACGTCCGTCCTGATGCAGGGCAGCGGCACGTTTTCTGTGGAAGCGACCATCGGATCGGTGATCCCTTCGGACGGTAAACTGCTGGTCATTTCCAACGGTGCATATGGCAGCCGCATTGCTCAGATCGCCCGTTGCCTGAAAATCCCCCTGCAGGAACTCTCTTTTTCAGAAACAGAAGCTCCCGATCTGGCACAGATCCGCGCCACGCTGACGGCTGATTCTGACATCACGCATGTCGCCATGGTGCACTGCGAAACAACGACCGGTATGATCAACCCCGCTCAGAAAGTCGGCAAACTGGTACACGCTGCCGGGAAAGACTATATCCTGGATGCGATGTCTTCCTTTGGAGGCATTCCGCTTTCCATGGAAGAATTTCACGTCGACTACCTGATCTCATCGGCCAACAAATGCATTCAGGGTGTGCCCGGTTTCGGATTTGTCATTGCGAATCGGCAGAAACTGGAGCAGACAAAAGGCCTGGCGCGTTCTCTGAGTCTGGATCTGTATGACCAGTGGAACGAAATGGAACACAAGGGAGGCAAATGGCGTTACACGTCACCCACGCATGTTGTGAATGCTTTTCTGCAGGCGCTGGATGAACTGGACGCGGAAGGGGGAATTGCTGCCAGGCATGCGCGGTACCAGGAAAACCAGTCCACGCTGGTTACAGAAATGCAGAAACGAGGCCTGCAGACTCTGCTGCCTCGGGAACTGCAGTCGCCGATCATTACCTCATTTTATTATCCCGAGCCCCCTTCATTCCAGTTCAACCAGTTTTATGATGAATTGAAACAGCGGCGTTACGTGATTTACCCCGGTAAAATCAGTCAGGCGGAGACTTTCCGGATCGGTAATATAGGCCATGTCTTCCCGGCAGACATCATGGACCTGACAGTACAGATTGAACAGACGCTCAACAAGCTGGGCGTGCGTCTGGTGAATCCAACAATTCAGTAAGTCTGAAAAAAAATAAATCGTACACTTTCCGTTTACCCGAAAGCCGTTTATAAAAAATGACATTAATCTGACCCGTCACACTACAAATGTCATTGTCTCATAATTCATCTATCTGAAAAGCAGTTCTATCAGATAGTGTTCTCTGCCAGCAGTTTTAGTGTTTTATGATAAACGATCAATGTACCTCTATCATCCTGCAAGACGATGATCGAAAGTTGGAATATGCCAGAGTCGACCGGCCTCAACTGAAACCGGGTGAAGTACTGGTTGAAATATTGTGTTGCACCATCTGTGGAAGCGACCTGCATACTTTTGAAGGGACACGCACTACCCCCTGCCCGACGATTCTGGGGCACGAGATGGTCGGACGCGTAGTCGATCTGCATCCCGAATATACAGTCAAAGATTTTCTGGAGCGTCCCGTTCAACGTGGTGACCGGATCACCTGGTCGGTTGCGGTCTCCTGCAAAAATTGCGAATTCTGTCAACGCGGGCTGACGCAGAAATGTACGCGTCTGTTTAAATACGGCCACCAGCGGTTGAACGAGCAGAATTATCTGAGTGGCGGACTGGCCAGTCATTGCCACCTGGTCAAAGGCACGACTATTTTTAAAGTTCCCGAATCACTGCCCGATCAGATTGCCAGCCCGGCAAATTGTGCCACCGCAACCGTCATGGCAGCATTTCGTCTGGCAGGTGACGTCCAGGATAAAACCGTCTTAATACTCGGGGCGGGTATGCTGGGAGTCACGGCATCAGCGGTTGCCCATTCGAAAAACGCCGGGAAGGTTTTGGTGTCAGATATTGACCCGGATCGTGTCAGGCGCAGCCTGGAGTTCGGTGCGCGACACGCTTTGCTGGTCAAAAAAGAACAGCCACTGCATCAGGAAATTATGCATCTGACAGAAGGGCGTGGAGTGGATCTTGTGTTCGATATGACGGGGGTCCCCGAAGTGATCGAGAGTGGCCTGAAAGCGATGGCCATTGGGGGAACCATGATACTCGTCGGATCTGTTTATCCGGCTCGCCCGGTTCAGCTTTCTGCAGAGACAATTGTCCGGAGATTACTGCGTATCGAAGGCATTCATAATTATGTGGATCTGGATCTGGCCAATGCCCTGAATTTTCTGGAACGGTTTCAGAACCAGTATCCCTTTTCCAGGCTCTGCGAGCAGACGTTTCTACTGAGTGAGTTCAAGGCCGCATTTGAAGAATCGGCCAACCGTCGCTCGTATCGTGTCGCTGTTCGGCCTGACTCAACTTCCTGAAATTCAGCACCTGTTGTGAATTGAATCGCGAAGTTCCAGGTGTTGAGAGCGTATCATATTCAGCCATAGCGTCTCCCGATCGATTCTACTCAAGCCAAAATAGCCCTGGAGACGCTGCAGTATTACGGGACACCGTTTAGAAGTCGATCTCGGCAGACTGACCCAGATCAATTCCGCCCCGGGCAGGACTCGCTCCGCGGTTGTAACGGTTCGCTGGTCGCTGTGGAGAACGCTTTGGTTGTGCAAACCGGGCCGCTGGTTGAGGTCGTGACTGGGGAGCAGATGTTGAATCCTGATGCAGTGAGGTGCGAGGCAGACGTTTCGCATCCGGCACAAAGGAAACCGACTCCTGCACGTGTCTTTTTTCTGCTGGCCTGCCGCTGAAAGGAATGCGTGATTCGATCGGCAGAGGCCGAGATTCGCGCTGCATTTCTTCTGTTGGTTCGGCACTGGCCAGTTGGGTCTGCTCAGGCATTTCAGTGGCAAAGTCAGCTTCCATCTGATCGGGACTCTGTGAGCGAATCACAAAATCTTTGTTATCAACCGCTGATGGCTGCTTTGGTTCTACTGCTGCCAGCTGTTGACCGGCCGGCAGATTCAATGCCGGGCTGCCTGCCATAATCCAGCTGCCCCAGCGTTGTTCCAGAGCTTCGACGTTCTTGATTTTGTACATTTTCGCAATCGCTTCGTCCCAGCCATTTTTATGAGCATCTTCCAGAAACATCAGGTAACGCTTTTTGCCACCGGTCTGCAGCAGATAATCTGCGAGTGAATAGCCTTCGGCGTACAATGTCAGAACCTGTTGCATCTCGGACGGATATTCGGTCATCGAAAGCAGGTTTCGCAGCGGGATCCGTTTATTGGTTCCCATCACCTGGCGATTCAGCAGGCGTTGACGTCGTTTTTCTGATTCGTGTTCTACAATCGTTGCTGCCCCTTCATCGGCCCAGCGAGGCAGCGGTCGACGAAAGTGGCAGGCAAAGATCGTATGATTAACTTCGTGCGGCAAGACGGAATCAAGGATGCGTTCCAGGGAACCCTGGATCTCCATGTTCCAGCCGAACACTTCGCCGCCGTCAAAAGAGAACGTGGTCGCACCGCCGGCACCATAGTTTCCAACTTTGACTTTGATCGGACAGGGGGAGAACCATTTGGGAAGTTCGTGGCCCAGCCAGGTGATAGCCAGTTCCTTACGATAGATCTCAGCAGCATCCCCCACCTGTTTCGCGACTTCCGCGGTCGGGGCATGTGTGACGAAGTTGGGAGTTTTGTAAGAAGCGCCCAGCGAGATGAATGACGCCAGGAATAATACGAGACAGCGACTGATTTGAGCTTCCATGCCCTCGGGATCCTTTTGTTTGCAGACACAGATGCGGGTCTGTGTCTGACAATCTCAGCATTAGTAGTTACGGGATAGTTTGGGTCGATCACTCGAAATGGGGTTTGAGATATGATCTGGATTGAACCTGAAACGATCTTTGGCGAATTCCATTCAAACACAGAGATCGTTTCAAGCAGGGAAAGTTTATTGCAAACAGAGGACCAATGAGAAGAGTTTTTTGGGCTCCCCCTATGTGAACATTGGCAGAACCTGACCCTAAACTGTTTAATATCAGACACTTAGAATATCATTTTCCTGGAATTTTTTTCTAAAGTCGAGCTGGAATACGGTTGTAGATATTGCAAATTCGGCCTGAAAAAGTGACGAGATGCAATAATTACAATTCGACTTCGCTTGAGCCGCATCGGCATCAAAAGCGTATTCGGGCAAAACCCCAGCCCAGTACAAAGCCGATTCCCATCAGGATACCCAGTTCGGTAATCCGCTGGGTCTGATCGGGTGTGAGATTGAAAACGGCCTGGATCAGGAAGCAGAGCACCATCATCACACCTGCCCCGTACAGACCGAACCGCACGCGGACTTCACCGGGCGTACTTTCCCGTTCGCCCGGTCTTTGGGGAACAGGAGCGGCTGGCTGCTGGCGGTTATCTTCTGTTTCAGCAGGGGGCTCCGACTCCACGCTTACGCCTCGACTTCCAGTTCTTCAAGTTCGTCAATAATCATGCGCACCAGTTTATCGAGATTCGAACCGGTGGCAGAAGAAATCTGCATGACCGGTCTGCCCAGTTCTTCTCCCAGCAGTTCGGCGACGGGTTCTGCATCGGGAAGTTCGCTTTTGGTCACAACAATGATTTCCGGGCGATCCATCAGACTGGCATCATACAGGCGCATCTCTTCCCGGATCTGACGGTAGTTCTGTATCGGATCGGTCTGATCCATGGGCGAAGGTTCAACCAGATGCACCAGGACCCGTGTGCGTTCCACATGCCTGAGAAATTCGTGCCCCAGGCCCACGCCCGCATGTGCCCCTTCAATCAGACCGGGAATATCCGCCATCACAAACTGATGGTCAAAGCCGACACGAACCAGACCCAGATTGGGATACTTGGTCGTAAACGGGTAAGCTGCAATTTCCGGATGGGCTTTCGAAAGCCGACTGAGCAAAGTCGATTTACCGGCATTGGGCTTACCGACCAGTCCAACATCAGCGATCAGTTTGAGCTCCAGCGAAATGTCTCTCAGTTCGCCTACACCCCCTTTTTCGAATTCGCGTGGTGTCTGATGAGTGGCTGTTGCAAAATGACGGTTGCCACGCCCCCCTTTTCCTCCTTTGGCGACCACGACCCTGTCGCCACTCTGTTTCATATCACGTAGCAGATTTCCGCGTTTACTGTCGATGACCAGTGTGCCCGGTGGCACCATGATGATGGCATCTTCGCCGCACTTCCCGGTCTTCAAGCTGCTCGACCCGTGGCCGCCCCGTTCGGCATTCCAGTGTTTGTGCCCGATAATATTTCCCAGACTGCTGACGTTTTCATCGGCGAGCACGATCACGTCACCCCCCTTGCCGCCGTCACCGCCATTCGGACCGCCCCGGGGTACGTGCGCTTCCCTGCGGAAGCTGGCACAACCATCTCCGCCGTCACCGGCTTTACAATAGATATCGACGCGATCTACAAACATGATATTCCGACTACTGTTTCTACTCTGCTAAGTGTGACGACTCGGTTCCTGCGGGGGATGCAATCCTCAAAACACCGGAACCCTGTTAATTCAACCCTGATACTGACCTGCAGTATCGCCTGCATCCCGTTTGGTATCAGTATGTTGTGAAATCCAGAACTTTGATTCTGCGTTGACTCTACGGCACGTACGCTACGGCTGGTAGAAATATTTTCCTGCTGTTTCTACTGGAAAATGGCAGTGAGTCCCGATGAGACGACCAGCGACCCCTTTACCGCCGGTCCTCTTATTGTAGATTCTTGTGATGAAAATACGAGTGCCCTTGGATTCATTCTTGGACAAACCCCTGCTTCATCACTTCACAGACCGGAATCTCTGATTGATTTACAAGTCAGCGCGCAAACCTGCGCAACCATAAACCACTTAATATCAACGGCTTACAACACGGGACTGATATCAGATTCGCATTGACCTGCCTGAGGGTTCTCTTTATACTCCCGCACCCTGAACATGCCCGCATGGATGCGATAAAGGACTGGCGTGATGAGTTCCCTGCCTGCAAGGTCGGTTATAGAGTTTTCTCAGTTTGATCAATTACGAGACGCGCGCGAGATTATCTTCAGCGAGGCAGACGCCTTGCGCCAGATGGGACGCGCACTGGGAACCGAACTTTGCGACGCGGTAGACTTAATCATGTCGCGCAAAGGCGCGGTCATTTTAACGGGCATGGGGAAAGCGGGACTGATCGGCCAGAAGATCTGTGCCACGCTCTCTTCAACGGGAACCCGTTCGCATTTTCTGCATCCCGCGGAAGCCATTCACGGCGATCTGGGTTGCCTGCACGCCGAAGACACCATTCTTGCGTTATCCAACAGTGGAGAAACGGAAGAGTTGCGACGCCTGCTGCCACTGATACAGAAAATGAATCTGCCCATCATCGGAATTACAGCACGGACGACAAGCACATTGGGCGCTGCCTGCCAGGTGGTATTATGCCTGGGGGACCTGAAAGAAGCAGGCCCGCATCAACTGGCGCCGTCAACCACTACCACGGCCATGCTGGCGATGGGTGATGCGTTGTCGCTGGTCATCAGCAAAGCACGTGGTTTTTCGCCATTACAGTTTGCCACATTTCATCCGGGTGGCAGCCTGGGGCGGCGTTTAACCAAAATCAATGAAGTCATGCGACCCCGGAATGAAGTGCGCGTCACCGGAGAGACGACTTCGATCCGCGAAGCCTTTGTACGACTGAGCCTGCCGGGACGACGCAGCGGGGCAGTGATCATCATTGACGACGCCAGCCGCGTCACAGGCATTTTTACAGACAGTGACCTGGCCCGACTGCTGGAAGAGCGCCGGGACGAACAACTGGATCAACCCATTTCCCAGGTGATGACCAGGAAACCCACTACCATTCACGATGATGCTTCCCTGGAAGCAGCCATCGATTTATTGAAAGCCCGCAAATTGAGTGAGCTGCCCGTCGTAGATCGAGGACAGCATCTGGTCGGGCTGATTGATATTACAGACGTCATTGGCTGGCAGCCCGGACTGGAATCTGCCAGCGCCGGCAGCCAGGCTGGTTAAGCAGATTTCCCTTTTCATTTCTGACCGACATTTCACTTCCACTATTAGAAACGTTTTCAATTCGCATGACCGGAACCATTCGTCCTGACAGGAATGGATTTTTCGATCGCCTGATAGCCAACCGCCTGTTGCTGACCTGGTTCACAACAGCTGCGTTGTCCGGTGCCTACCTGGTGTACGCGCAGGCCATGCGGACTGTGATTAAAGAACAGGTCATCCGTCAGGAATTCCCCGAAGAAGTCTTTACGTCTCCTGCTTATGCCTCGGGGAATAATGAGAAAGCAAAAACGTTTCTACCCGAACATGACTGGGCCGCCGATGCCCGGTACCAGTTCAAAGATGAGAATGTCTACGTCTACACGGAGCAGTGGGAGCAGGAAGAAGACGATAAAGCCGCGCGTCTCAAACCTTTTGCCATGTTGATGTTCGACCGGAAAAAAGGGGAAACTGAAGCCCCCATCGCCCTGGTCAGTGAAGAAGCCCTGGTCCGCTTTGAATATCCCTTCGGCATCAAGCACACCGATCCGGGCCGGATGGTAGCCGGTTCTCTGGAAGGTCGTGTAAAAATTACAGGCCCGAATGGACTGATCATCTGGGGCAAAAATTTCTGGTACGATGAAGCGTCGATGAATATCTATAGTGACCACGAAGTCCAGTTTGCCTACGAAGATCATCGCGGACAGGCGCGTGGCATCGAAATGAAGCTGATCCCTGCAGCAGCAAAACCCAAGGAACTCAAACCCGCTGTGGAGGGGATTCGAGAAATCGTGTTGCGCCACAACGTGCACATGAAACTGGCGATCAAGAAAAACCCCGAGCCCTCTGAGACCGGACCTTCCCGGTTCGCTACGGTTAAAAGCGGTAGCTTTACCTTTAATCTGGAGACAAACCAGGGCACATTTAAGGACGATGTACGAGTCTATCATCCAACCAGTCCCCAGCATGCAGACACCCTGCAATGTGATACCCTCGAGCTGCAATTCGTCCGGAAAGATGAAACGGGTAACACCATCAGCGACGCCACGCCTCAAACTGGCCACTCCAGTGGTAAACTGACCTTCGAGGAACTCATCGCGACAGGCAGTACTGTCACCCTGATTTCGGAAGAAAACCAGTTTACAGGTACGATGACCCGCCTGTTATATAACGAAGCGACAAAGACCATCGTAATGCAGGACCAGCAGGCCGTGCGAATTTTCCAGCAGTCATCAGAACTGCAATGTCCCGAAATCACGATCAACCAGGATCAGGAAGGGCGACTGCAAACGGTGTTCTGCAAAGGTGTCGGCTTCATCAAGCATCGCGATCCAGCTAGCGGGCAACTGCTGATGGCAGCGCAATGGGTTGAACATATGAAAAAATCGACTGACCCGGAATCCGGACTGGAAATGGTGGAGCTGGAGAAAGATTGCATCGTCCGAAAACCCGACGCGGAATTTGCACTCGCCGCGCATAAAATTCGCTTGTGGCTCAAGGGAGAACTCCCTTCCGTGAAACAGTCACAGAAAGTGAAGCTGCCTGGAAGTCAACCTGACAGCAAAGACTCCCAGGAGATGCAGCACAAAATCGATCCACACAAAATGATCGCCGAACAGGACGTGGCGATTTACAGCCCGCAACTCCGAGGGAAAACCAGACGACTCGAAGTCTGGTTCGATGAAGAAACAAAACCGCAGTCGGCACCGAATGCGCCGATTGGTGTCATGGCACCCCGGTCCCTTTCTCCTGTGAAACACGCTGCGTTTGCTGTGGAAGATTCTCTGCCTGCACAGCAACAGCAAGCTGCTGGCAGCCCGACAGGTCGCGTTAAAATTGCTCAAAACGGAAACACTCGAATTCCTGCAAAACAGGATGCGACAGCAGAGCCGATCATGGTGGTCGCAGAACTGATGAAAATTCGCCTCCGAAAAAATGACCTCGGGAAAGAGGAAGTCACAGAGGTCTGGACGGAAGGAAACGTGACCGTCGACCAGTTCAATGAGAAGCAGGATCAGCCACTGCACATCACAGGCAACCAGTTACATATCCAGAACAAAGGCAGCAATGATCAGATCCTGCATGTGATAGGCAGTCCCGCCAAAATCAACGCGCAGGGTTCGCAGATTGAAGGCGAACACATCTACCTGTATCGTCTGGCCAATCGGGCGGAAGTCCAGGGAAAAGGTTTACTGCTGCTTCCGGTCCGCGGGGGACAGAAGGCGGCCGGAGGATTACTCTCCGGAGCAGAAGGGATCACAAAAGAAAACAGACTGGCGTCTACCATGACCTCAGACGCAGATGCCCAGGACAACCTGCTGGAAATTCACTGGGACCAGGAAATGATTTTTGACGGGTTGACGGCAAACTTCTTCGGAAAAGTCAGAACCAATCTGGGTGACAATCGGCTGCGCTGCCAGGAGATGGAAGTCATTCTGTCTGACCGGGTCTCCTTTACAGAAAAAAATCCCAGCGATCAGAAACCGGACGTGCACTTCATTACCTGTCGTGATGGAGTCGAAGTGGAAAGTAATGAGTACCTGGACAATCGGCTGGTGGGGATTCGTCGCGCCAGTTTCTGGCAAATGAACGTGGATCAGAAAACCGGAAACGCCGAAGCCCGTGGTCCCGGCTGGCTGGTTTTGTGGCGACGGGAAAATCCTGAAAAAACCACTTCAGAGTCCAAAGTATCCCAGGCCAACCTGCCTCAAAAAACCGAAAGCGACAGCTGGAATTATACCCGCATCGACTTCAATGGAAAAATGGCCGGCAATGTTTCACAACGGAGCACAACCTTTGACGATCGCGTGCAGATCACCTACGGCGGAGTGAAGCGACCGCTGGATACGATCGACCCGGACAGAATGCCCCCCGGTGCGGGTTCGATGCGCAGTAACAGCCTGAAACTGATTCAACATGATATTGACGGACAGAAAAAGAAATTCATTTCCATGCTGGCCAAAGGCAATGCCGAAGTGGAAGGCAATACCCTGATCAAAAACAAACAGACGCCCACCAGCCAGGAATTCAGTGCCAGCGCAGACACCATCAGTTTTGATGAGTCAAAGGACCAGTACACGCTCCGCTCCTTTGGAAATCGCAAAGCAACACTCCGCCGATTTTCCCCTTTCAGGCAATCTCCCACCAGAAGCGTTTCACAACAGATTGAGTTCTCTCCGTCTCATGACCGGGTCACATTACACGGGGTAACCGAAATACAGGGGCTGCCTTAAGCCGATTCCGCTCGAAATGGGAGATTATTTCTTTTTTCCCCCCACAAACTCCCCTACAATCGAATAAGAATTTTTGCCTGCGAATTCCGTCTCTGATGAATTTCAAACAAGGAACAACAGTGAACATGCCTGTCACGCAGCAGCAACATCTCCGAAATTCTTTGCTTCCCGGCTCCCCGCATCAGGAACCGGCGGAGTGGTCAGCCTGGCACTGCAGGTTGTATCGCGGCTTCTGTCTGCTGACCCTGGTTGTAATTCTGTTTTCGCACTCCGAACGTGTGCAGGCACAAAACCCGCGTGCCCTGGAAACGTATCAGAAACAGTACCAGATTCTGCAAGCTGACTTCCGGAACAAACTGATCCAGCTGGCTCAGAACTGCCAGCGGGAACAACAGCAGACGGGCGTGGAAACCATCACTGAAATCATCAAAGAGCTGCAGGAGTTCGATCCGCAGGCCAATCCACTACCGCGCGAAGTTCGTCCGGACCTGCCAGTCAGTCTACCTGCCAGCGAACGCAGCTGGCGATTAAAGCTGAGAAATCTGCAGGAGGAACAGGCCAACGATCTGTTTGTCTTCTCCCGCAAAGTGCTGCATGCCGACTTCCCCAGTTATGCCTACGATCTGATTCTGGAGACCGCATACCACAACCCCGATCATCGCTCCGTACGACAGATCCTGGGCTACGTGCGAAACGGCGATGAATGGGTAACCCCTTTCGAAAAAGAAATGCACGACCGTAAACAGCAATGGCATCCGCAGTACGGCTGGTTACCCGCCACGCATATCGCCCGTTACGAACAAGGCGAACGGTATGTCAACGGACGCTGGAAATCGGCGGCACAGGAAGCAGAAATCCGCCGCGATTTCCGGAATGCCTGGGAAATTAAAACCGAACATTTTCTGATCAAAACCAATCACAGCCTGGAAATGGGCGTGAAGCTGGCCACGGAAATGGAAGACTTTCACCGCTATTTCCACCAGACTTTCGCCGCCTTCTTCAATACACCCGAACAAATGCAGAAACTGTTTGAAGGCGCCCGCAATCCCTTTCAACGTCGTAATAAAAACGATCAGCATGTGATGCATTACTACAGCACACGCGAGGAATATCTGCAGCGACTCCAGAAAGACATTCCCCAGATCAGCCTCACGCATGGCATCTATCTGTTCGGCGATCGGATCTCCCACTTCTATCATCGTCCCGATGCAGAAGGCGATCTGGGAACACTGTACCATGAGGCCACCCATCAGCTGTTTTATGAAAGCAGCTTTCAAGGCAGGAACCGTCAGGTAGGCGAGAAGAATCACTTCTGGGCCATTGAAGGGATCGCCTGCTACATGGAGTCCTTTGAAAAGCAGAATAAAAAGCTCCGCGCCGGTAATCCCAATCACATCCGCTTCAACGCCGCCCGCTATCGACTGCTGAAAGATGAATACTACATCCCCCTGGAAACGTTCGTTGCGATGGGTCGCAATGCCTTTCAGACCAGCCCCAACATCAGTCCCAATTACAGTCAGGCATCCGGGCTGTCACATTTCTTTATGCATGCTTCACGCGGCGAATACCGGGATGCATTCATCAACCAGCTGACGCAGCTCTACAGCGTCAATTCCCGGGTGAGAAATAACCCGCAGTCGATCGAAGAATTAACAGGTCTCTCCTATACCGATCTGGATCGCCAGTACCGGGAATACTCGGCGAGCCTGCAGAAAGCCCTCAACGAACGCGCGTTGAGCCTGCAGTCCCGCCCATAAACTGACCCTTCGTACTGGACTCTGCTATTCGAATTTGCAGTCCTGACTCTCTCCCCGAACCTGCCAACAGACTTCAGTAAACTCCAAAACAATAGCGCACATACATTTACTTATAATGATTAACAAATCGTTTGTTATTTAATATTGATTTTAAAATATTCTTGCTTCCGTCATTTTAATATGTCTAAAATAGTAGTTTCACTTCAAATTCTCTTTTTCGTAATTTAATTTTACTTATCCTCTCATCCTCTTCTACAAGGAAAATGGACTAATGGCACTCAAGTTCCAACGCCGATCAAAGCAGGGTTTTACCCTTATTGAGCTACTGGTGGTGATCGCGATCATCGCCATTCTGATTGCCCTGTTATTGCCAGCCGTTCAGCAGGCACGCGAAGCTGCCCGGCGGTCTACCTGCAAGAATAATCTGAAACAGCAGGGGCTGGCTTTGCACAATTACCACGATTCCCACAGAATCCTTCCCCCGGGAGATGTGAATGGTGGTGGATATGATTGTGCCTGGCTGGGAAGCCAGGAGACGCGTAATCACACAGGCCAGCTCTATATGCTCCCTTTCCTTGACCAGGCCAATATTTACAATCAGGTCAACTTCTCGATGGCAACCGGACTAGGTGATGGGAATGGGGTCTGCACAGGTCCCACAGCAGGAATTCAGACTGCAGCAACCTCACACTCCATCGCTGTGTTTGAATGCCCCAGTGATTCCTACTCACATGGACCGTACACCTATACCTCAAACCTGGCTTACGCGACGAACAAGGATTATCGCACGAGTTACACTTTCATTTATCTTACCTATTCAGCGGGTGTCTCGTACGAGTCTATTTTAGGAATCAAAACTGCCTTCGGACACAACGGGGCAGCAAGATTGAGGGACTTCAGCGATGGGACCAGTAACACCATGGTAATGATGGAAACCCCTATGCAAAAAGACTCGGCGATTCGAGGTCCATTCTGGGCAACATGGGTGGCCACTGCCGCAATCATTGCAGCCCCATATCGAAAGATTAACCAACCAACCAGCGCAACGAATAAGCTGGTAAACTGGGGATCTCCAGGTAGCGAACACGTGGGTGGTTGTCATGCACTCATGGGTGATGGTGCCGTGCGGTTCGTTACTGAAAACATCGATATCAATCTACTCAGAGCAGTGCAGACTATCAACGGCGGCGAAGTGGTCGGCGACTTCTAACAGAGCAATCATTTGTGAGAAATATTAATGTGGATTAATCAACTTAAGTTTTTACAAGCACTCTGCCTGATGACAGCCAGCCTGCTTGCCGGCTGCTCAGGAGGAGGAGCTGATACACCCGATCTGGGTCAGGTCACAGGTACGATCACTTTAGATGGGCAACCGCTGACTCAGGCCTCCGTGACGTTTCAACCTCAGACGGGAGCCCCTTCGGTGGGCATGACTGATGAAACCGGCCATTATGAACTGGCTTACAACACTGATACACAGGGAGCGATACCAGGCCAGCACGCGGTACGCATCAGTAAGATGGGAGAGCCCGGCTCTCCCAATGACACTGAAGATCAGGTCCCGGCGAAATTTAATCAAAATTCAAAGCTCACTGCCGAGGTCAAAGAGGGTGAGAATACCGTGAATTTTGATCTGGATTCGAAAGCGAAATAACCGATCACAACCTGATTTTGCAATTACTATATTCACCAAAAACAAGCACGACAGGTTCTGCTCTTACAAGTAGAACCTGTTTTTTATGCCCCCGACACAGCCTGGAATCCTTTCTTTCTGGACCCGGCCTATGCCGCGCGATAGGATGAATGTGCTTCGTTCTCCTGCCCTGCTCTCCTGTAAAACTGAGATATTCGCGATGCCGCCTGCATGTCATCCGAAATCCGATCCGCTAGTCAACACACGGCGAACCCGCCATCCGCTGCTGTTTCGCGGTGCGGCGATTCTGCTGGGACTGTCTCTGCTGGTGGTGCTGGAACTCGCGCTGCGACTGTGTGGCGTTCAACCCCTGCCCGACTCACAGGACCCCTACGTTTCCTTCCGTTCTGATGCCACACTGTTTAACAAAGATCCCTCGGGAACCAGCTACCAGACCGCTCCGGAACGCATCGACTTCTTCCGCCCGCAATCGTTTCCCGTCCACAAATCCGCCGATACGTTTCGCATCTTCGTACTGGGTGGCTCGACTGTTCAAGGACGCCCTTATGCCGTCGAAACGTCTTTCAGCACATGGCTGAAAATCAATCTGCAGGCTGCACAGCCTGAGCGGAACTTTGAAGTCATCAACTGTGGCGGCGTCTCGTATGCCAGCTATCGCCTGGTTCCCATCCTGCGTGAAACGCTGCAGTATCAGCCAGACCTGTTCATCGTCTATACCGGCCATAATGAATTCCTGGAAGAACGCTCCTACGGCGACCTCAAACAGAGCACACCGATTTATCTGACAGTACAAAATTCGCTGCGGGAGCTGCGTATTGCATCTCTCATGCAACGCATCCTGCCGGGCGCGCGTGAGGACCACATGAACTCAAATAAAACCGTACTGCCTGCTGACGTGAATGCCCGGCTCGATTTCCAGAAGGGCCTGGAAGGATATCATCGCGATCCCAAAACCCGTCGCGGAATTATCGATCATTTTAAATACAACGTCAGGCAGATGATTTTGCTTGCGAAGCAGGCGGATATACCTCTTGTATTAGCGAATCCGGTTTCGAATCTCAAAAACTGCCCGCCGTTTAAATGTGAATTTGAAAACGGGCTTTCGCAGGAACAACAGGACCAACTGGTTGCCTGCTGGAACGCAGCCAATGATTGTGAGTGGAGTGAAGCCGACCGCAAAATGCAGCTGTGGGAAGAAGCGGTTCACATTGATCATCAGCACGCCGGACTGCTCTACAGTGTGGGAAAAGCCTGCGAACATCTGCAGCGTTTCCCGGAAGCAAAAAGCTGGCTGACAAAAGCCAAGGAAGAAGATATCTGCCCGCTGCGAATACTGGAGCCCATGCACGACTCCCTGTTTGACCTGTCACAGGAATTTAACGTACCCCTGGTTGATATCCGCAGCCTGGTAGAACAGCAGACGCCGGATGGAATTCCCGGCAGTGAATGGCTCGTTGATCATGTTCATCCCAGTATCGAGGGACACCAGCTGATAGCCGATGCGCTCTTTGAAAATCTCGTCTCGTTACAATTTTTCCCCCAACCAGCACACTGGCAGTCAAACCGGGATCAACTCCGTCAGGCACACTTGAATTCGCTACCCGAAGAATATTTCCTCCGCGGCGCGCTGCGCAGCAGAAGACTCGAAGGCTGGAGCCGAGGTCGCAGTCAGAAAATCCCCCCTGACTCGAATCAATCGACAGTCCAGTAAACACACCTCTTCATTAGGCTTGTTTATTAATTAGCGATAAGAATAAGGACCTTAGCAAGCCGTTTTGATTTCAAAAACAACAACCCGAATACGATTAACACTTTACGGGGACAGACTACGTTCCTCACACTTACAACTCGTGAAACGACATCATCTTAAGCATGGTCCGTAATAACTGACAGGCTTGATCTCGTGCCTTAAGATGCATAGGATTCTCTCACAGAATAATGTGAGTTCCCGCCAGAACAAATTAGCGGGTTATAGGAAAATATAACCTCTTTCGTTCGAATTCACTTCCTGATCTTCCTTCCTTATTTCCTCGTGAATTGATTTGGAAAAAACCATGACAAGCGCACCATCATTATCCACCAGAAGAGGCTTTACGCTGATTGAATTGCTGGTCGTGATTGCGATTATCGCGATCCTGATTGCATTACTGTTACCCGCCGTTCAGCAGGCACGGGAAGCAGCTCGACGCAGCACCTGTAAAAACAACCTGAAGCAAGTCGGTCTCGCATTACACAACTACCACGAGACCCATAGTGTGTTCCCCCCCGGAGGGCTTGGTACCCACGGTCCTACCGCCTGGATTCACATCCTGCCCTTTGCCGATCAGGCAAACGTCTATAACCAGCTGGTCTTTGAAGGTACTTATTTCTGGTTCGGTGGCGCTTCCAGTGTGCCCAATTCACCCGCCATTAATAATACGAAACCACCTTATATGGCTTGCCCTTCCAGCGCGCTGTCACAAAGCTACGCCGCCACCACCGGTAGTACCACTACGAATGTATTCATCTCATCCTATATCCTGATCTCCGGAGCAACCGGTATTAATGAGATTCAGGACGACACCTATTCCAAAGGGGGATTCAGTAATAAAGGAATTCGTTCCAATGGCGGTTCCTTTACCTTCCGTCAATCCTTCCGCATTCGCGATTTCCTGGATGGAACGTCCAATGTCGCAATGGTGGGCGAACAATCTGGCTGGGGAAAGAACGCAAGTGGAGCCCAGACTGATATTCGTTCCGCTTATGCCAATGGTGCCTGGATGAGTCCCAACACCCCCATTGATCACGATCCGCGCTGTTACAACACAACGACACTCCGTTATCCCATCGGCTATCAGAACACGGGAACAGGAATCGGTAACGACGCCTGTAACAATCCCATTCAGTCTCAGCACACCGGCGGCGCGCACATGCTGCTCGGAGATGGTGCCGTCCGGTTTGTCTCAGCCAATGCGGACTTCAACACGCTTCGCTACCTCTGCTGTCGTGCAGACGGAAATGTTCTCGGCGAATTTTAATGGATCATTGTCTCATTGAGCTGAATTCGTAAAACCGCATGTGGTGTTCTCGATCATTGGGAACACCACATCTTTTTTTGTGTGAAAACTAACATCCGGGAACCATAACAATGAAACCGTTTACTCTTTCTTTCATCAGCACCCTTTTCGCTTTAGGAGCATTGATACTACTTGCCGGCTGCCAGAATTCAACGAACGATTTTGGTCCTACCGGAGCGTTATCGGGAAAAGTGACTTACCAAGGCGAACCGGTCAAAGAAGGCCTGGTGCAGTTCAATAATCCGGAGAAAGGATTTGGCGGCCAGGCTGTGATCAATGAAGATGGAACATATACCATAACCAACGATTCCGGCGGTCTGGTCCTCGGTACTTATCAGGTCAGCGTGGTCCCCCCCACGATTGAAAAATCGTTTGGGCCCGATACGCCTCCCTCCGAAGTTCTGAAGGAAATGCCGAACATACCTCAAAAGTACCATTATCCCAAATCCAGCGGTTTGAGCGTCGAAATCAAAGATGGGGAGAACACATTTGATATCGATATGCAATAAGGACGCCTGGCTTTACCTCAGCACGCCTCGCTGCTTCTGCTGAGGAATTCTGTTTTATTATTGCGGAAAAAGGATACAAATCTGACGCATACTCTGATTGCTTCGAGTCGGCTGCTACCCTATGATCGAAGATCAACGTCTGTTTAAATGACGTTGATCTTGTCATTCCCTGAATCTGACCTGTGACGCCGCTCAACATGAAAGAGACACCTGATGAGACAACGCCGGATTTTCACATTCCTGGGGCTGATCTTCCTGATCGTCGGACAACCGGTTCAAAGTGAAACGGAAACGGTACCGTTTGTTGCCGGTTTCGATCGTTTCGCCCGCCATGACGAACTGGAACCGCACGCGGGAGGCCAGTTGCTGATCAGTGAGCTGAGTTGCGTCGCCTGTCATCCCTCACAGCGTTCTGAACTGCAACCCAAGCGGGGTCCCCGCTTAACGGGAGCCGGCAATCATCTGCAGCAGAAATGGATTCGCGAATTCCTCGCCGCACCGCAAATCACCAAGGCAGGCACCACGATGCCTGATGTACTGCACGGTCTGCCGCCTGAAAAAAAGCAGCAGACGATCACCGCATTGACCGCGTTTCTCGCAGCGCAACAGTCTGCCTATCCCGAGATCAAAGCCACCGGTGCCAACCCGGTTCCTCACGAATTCTGGAAGAAAGGCAACGTCGAACAGGGTCAAGAACTGTATCACAAAATCGGTTGTGTCGCCTGCCACGAACCCGATGAAAGCTATGAGCCCGGAGAAACCAAAATTTCTCCGTCTGATAAAATGCTCGCGCAACTTGATCCTGAAGATATCAAAGAACTGGGACTGGCGGCCGCCGTCCGCCCGGTCAATTCGGTTCCCCATGGAAACCTGCCTGCGAAATACACAGCGAAATCATTGACCTTTTTTCTGCTCAATCCCGAACAGACGCGCCCCGCGGGAAGGATGCCGCAACTCAAACTCAAAGCAGTCGAAGCAGCCGACATCGCTGCCTACCTGCTGCGAAATCAGACGGAGTCACAGACAGCAGAGGAAAGCTCCACCGCGACAGACTTAGTGGCAGAGGGAGAGCAATTGTTCGTCGAACTGAAATGTGTGAACTGTCACGATGCCAAAAAACTGAAACCAGCACAGTTTGCTCAACCACTGGCAAAATTGAAACCTGCGGCTGCCACCAGCTGCATGCACGACGCTCAGAAAAACATGCCTGCGTACTCTCTGGACCAGCAGCAACAGACGGCGATTGAGCAGACCCTGGCAAGTCTACCCGACCAGAAAACTTCCAGCCCGAAACAGCAGCTGGATTTTCAGGTGCTGCAGCTCAACTGTTATGCCTGCCATGAACGGGATAAACGGGGGGGCGTCGGCTTCAACCGCAAACCTTACTTTGAAACCGCTGCACACGTCGACCTGGGTGATGAAGGCCGCATTCCTCCCACACTGACCGGGATCGGTTATAAACTGCAGAAGAAATGGCTGTCGAAAGTCCTCAATGGTTCTGGCGACATCCGCTCTCACATGCAGGCACGCATGCCCGTCTTTCCCAAACAACAGGTCTCTGCACTGCCTACCGCTTTTGAAAAAGTCGATGGCAAAGCGCAACTGCCTGACAGCAAAGTTTTCCCCAATCATGACAAACTGGCTTCGTCAGGTCGCATCATGCTGGAGACCGGCTGCATCCAGTGTCATCCGATTCGAGGTGAAAGTATGCCGGGTGTGGTCGGCACCGATCTGGGTGATGTCACGAATCGCGTGCATCCCGGCTGGTTCCGCGAATTTCTGCTCGACCCCGCTTCCCTGAAACCACGCACCCGCATGCCCACGTTTTTCCCAGGCGGACAGAGTCAGAACAAGGGTCTGCTCGACGGTAACGTGGATCAGCAGATCGCAGCACTCTGGGGCTACCTGAAAGCGGGATCCAAACAGCCACTGCCTGAAAAAATTCTGGAAGCGAAATCCAAAAACTACGAACTGGTTCCCGACAAACGTCCGATTGTTCTGCGCACCTTCATGCAGGAAGCCGGAACCCATGCCATCGCGGTCGGTCTGCCGGAGAAGGTCCATTTCGCCTTTGATGCCGAACAGGTCCGACCCGCGCTCGCCTGGAAAGGTCGATTCCTGGATGCACAGGGAACCTGGTTCATCCGCTTCGCTCCTCCCGCCGACCCGCTGGGCGGTAATGCAGTTCTGTTGCCTGCCGGCGCACCGGTGGCACTCCTGAAAAGTCAGCAGCAGCCCTGGCCCGTCTATTCACCGGATGCGAACGAGCTGCAATTCCGAGGATACCGCGTCGATGCAGCAGGCGTTCCGACCTTTCTGTATCGCTGTGGAAAATTCGACATAGAAGACCGTTTCGAAGCGACCGAAAAACAGGCTCTTAAAAGACGACTAACCATCAAAGGCAGTCCACAACAGAGCGATTCAGAGAAACTCTGGCTGCGTGGCCTGACCGGTAAAACTCTGAAGCAACTGAACCCGACGACCATGCAAAACCAGGCGGGCCTCCAGGTTTCGGTCTCATCTGAACTGGCGAAAACCGGTCTTCTTCGCAAGCGCGACAACCTGTCTGACTGGATCATCCCCGTACCCGCTACAGCTAATACTACGATTGAGGTGACCTACCAATGGTAACACGTACGATCCTGTTTACATTGACATTACTTTGCATCACATTGGCCGGCAGCGCTGGCGACATTCAGTCCGTGTTTGCAGAGAGTGAAGCGGACTACTACCGCCTCGACTCAATCATGACCCCCAAAGCGCAAACCGAATCGCGGGCCGCCAACTGGAAACCGGCACCTGGCGATCTGGTGCTGGAAGTCAGCGGTATCGCCGTGCTCGATGATCATCGCATCGCCGTCGCCATCCGCAAGGGGGAGATCTGGATCATGGATGGCGTGTATGAAGAGCCTCCCAAAAACGTCACCTACAAACGCTTCGCAACGGCCCTGCATGAACCGCTGGGGCTGATCTATAAAGATGGCGCTTTCTACACTGTACAACGCAGCGAACTCACGCGCATTCGCGATACTGACGGCGATGACGTCGCCGATGAATATCTGACCGTCGCCAAAGGCTGGGGTGTCACCGGTCATTACCATGAATATGCCTACGGCCCCGTACTCGACCACGATGGAAACATGTGGCTCACATTAAACATCGGACTGGGACTGAAAAAAGAGCACAAATCGCGGGCGGTCACCGATCCGACGCTGGGCTTTTCACAAGGCCGCTGGCGCGGCTGGGGCATGAAGTGTACTCCCGACGGAGAGCTGATTCCCGTCTGTGCGGGCATGCGGTCTCCGGCCGGTCTGGGAGTAAATCGTGTCGGCGATGTGTTCTACACCGACCAGCAGGGTAACTGGGTCGCCACCAACTCGCTGCATCATATGCGCGAAGGCGCGTTCTTTCATCATGTCGAAGCGCTCGCGTCGATGAGTCTTCCCGGTTCTCCCGTTAAGGGAATCAAAGAAATCCCCAACGGTCTGCCTTTCCCGGAAGCCCTCAAACGCATGCCACAACTCAAACCGCCGGCAGTCTGGTTCCCGTATAAGAAAGCCGGCCAGTCGGCAACTGATATTATGCTCGATGACAGCGGCGGAAAATTCGGTCCCTTCGATGGTCAGTTTTTTGTCGGCGAGTTTACACAGGCTTCCATCCAGCGCGTCTTCCTGGAAAAAGTGGACGGCGAATACCAGGGGGCCTGCTTCCCCTTTCGGAGCGGTTTCGCTTCTGCAGTACTTCGCATGGATCAGGGAACGGACGGCAGCATGTTTGTCGGCCTGACCAACCGGGGCTGGAGCAGCCTGGGCACCGCCTCTTATGGCCTGCAGAGACTGGTCTGGACGAAAAAAATGCCGTTCGAAATCAAAGAGATGCGGGCACAACCCGAGGGATTTGAACTGGTCTTCACGAAACCGGTTGACCGTAAGACAGCTTCAGATCCGAAGTCCTATAAGCTGCAGAGCTACACCTACACCTATCACTCTTCCTACGGCAGCGATGAAATTCTGCCTCGTAACCTGGAGATCGAAAACATCACTGTTTCGGACGACGGTTTGAAAGCGGAACTCAAAGTGAAAGGCTTGCGCGAACTGTTTGTGCATGAACTCAATGCAGACGGGGTGAAAAGCAAAGAGGGTCAGTCGCTGCTGCATCCCGATGCTTATTACACATTGAATCGCATTCCGAAAAAATAAAGACCTGCGTCTTCAATTCAGAAAGCCGCGTTCGCGTAATTCCTGAATATTACCGGGTGCACTTTCCCAGACCCGCTCCGCGGCATACCGCATCACGGCAATGCCTCCCATGCCGGGCGGTGCGCTGAGGATCGCCACGTGTTCCTCCTCTTCGTCGTCCAGCTGACGATTCAGTTTAGCGACCGCCTCTTCGATGCTGTCGCTCACGATCCGCTCGGGGCCGCTGGTATTGGCAAATTTCAGATTCGAAAATCCAGCAGTCCGCGATAGCAGAAAAGCGGCCAGGTCGGCTTCTTCCTGCTCTTCGAAAAAGTTGCGGAACTCCGGCTCCATGCGATCGGGGGTAATGATCATCGGACGGGTAACGCTGACTTCCCCTTTACGGATTTTGACAGTCGAACCACGCTCTGCGGCACCACAAACCAGGTAATAAGGCAGCTTCTGATCGCCGAATGTAAATAAAGAGAAATTCACGGGGCGCTCAATCCGTACCGCAGTCCATATTTCGAAGAAGCGCTGTTCATCGAACTCGTGTGAAAAATTCATCTGGTTCCAAACGGGTTGAATAATAGTACGGCGAGTAAAACGATTCTGTCCAGCGGGATGATTAACTCAGTTTTTTCAACTTGCTGACACGTCCGGTAGAAACCCATTCGGTCACAAACAGGTTCCCTGCCTGATCGAAACAGGCATCGTGCGGATGCACGAATCGACCGGCCTGCCAGGTTTCAGGCTGTGTACGCACTTTAAAGCCATCCAGGACTTTATTCGTCCAGTCCTGGTCATATCCCAGGTGCGTGATGACCTGATTCTGCTTATCAAACAAGGTCACACGCGCGTGCAGATCGGAGACGACCATGATGTCTCCCTGGATATCAATATCGGCTGGAAAGCTGACCGTATTGACAAAACCAAGATGTTTTCCGTCGAGCGAGAAATACTGCAGACGATGATTGGCCCGGTCGCACACCGCAATTTTAGGTGTCCCATCCCGTTCATCCAGCCACATCCCGTGCGGGGTTTTCATTTTGCCAGGCTCGGTCCCACTTCCGCCCCAGTAGAATTCGGGTTTCCCCTCTTTTGTGTACTTGTGGATAAAGTGAGAACCATAACCATCGCCGACATAAAATCCTCCGTCAGGAGCAAAGGCAATATTCGTGGGGCTGTAACGCTGCTTTGTATCTTTATAATGTTCGGGAGCAGCAGGTCGTCCGATCGTCCAGACGACTTCGCCGGACAGACTGGTTTTTGCTACAACGCCATGCTTCGTATCAGAGAGATACAAAAACTCGTCGCCACCTTCTTTACGAACATCAATCCCGTGTCCGCCGCCATGATATTCCTTACCGAATGAGCGAACGAATTTCCCAGCCGGGTCGAAGACCACAATCGCATCCATGGGAGTTTTCGTTTTCGAGCGATGCTTGATATAAATTAGCCCCGCAGAATCGACGCAGACGCCGTGCGTCTCGCCCCATTGGATATGTTTGGGAACCTCGCCCCAGTTATGGATCACTTCATACTGAAATGCCCCTTCACCCAGGACCGGCGGCTTGCTCCCTGCTTTGTCTTCCGCACCAAGGATGGCGGGTGTGAAAAAACTGCCAGCGACAGCCGCACCGGCGGTCTTCAAAAAGGAACGGCGGGAATTCAGAGCTGAGCGTTGATCCATAAAAACGGGTACCTGGCAACAATAAGTCATGAAAATCTGTTGTTTTAACCATGAGAGAAATGCCTTCTCCTGTTCGATCTTAACGCACACATTGACCGCTTCTCAATTGAGGATGTCAAAAAATAGGGTATTCTGACAATGTTCTCCGTAGATCCCTGCCTCGTTTCACGTACAACTCCCAGAGACACGCCAATTAAGATGGTCATCCCTGCGCGGATGTGGTATGAGAGACTCACAGCGTTAAATAAACGTTTATCCTGACTGTTACTGACTTTAACTTCATCCATTCCTGCTGATTTCCTCTGAAAAGGAAGGGAATACCATGAATGCCACCAGCACGATTCCCGTTTTGTTCACCATCGTGTCACTGTTTTTTCAGCAAACTCTGATCGCCGCTGACGACAAATCGACGGGTACATCCGAATTGAAGATTGATTCGGTACTGGTCAGTCTGATTGAAGAAGTCGAAGTCCCTGCACGGGAAGTCGGCCAGCTGAATACAATCAAAGTCAAAGAGGGGATGACGGTCGAGAAAGGAGCGGTACTGGCCCAGATCGAAGATTCCGAGGCCATGCTTCTATTACAGCAGGCCAAACTGGAATATGAAATGGCGCGACTCAAAGCAGCCAATGATGTCGATCTCCGCTTTGCGCGGAAAGCGTACGAAGTCGCCAACGCAGAACTGCAGCGGGCCGAAGATTCGATTAAAAAATATCCCAAGAGCATTTCCAAAACCGAACTGGATCGCCTGAAGCTGACCGCGGAAAAATCGGAACTGGAAATCGAACAGGCGTCCGAAGAACGCAAGACGACTCAACTGGAAGCCAGCCTGAAACGGAACGCCGAACAGATTGCGAACCTGGCAGTACAGCGGCGAAAAGTAGTTTCCCCGATCAAAGGCATGGTCGTGCAGATAATGATTCGCAATGGTGAATGGGTGCGTCCCGGCGATACCGTCCTGCGGATTTTAAGGCTCGACCGACTGCGGGCTGAAGGACTGATTAACGCCTCGCGTCTGCAGGAACAGGATCTGATGAATCACCCGGTCACACTGGTCGTGAATCCCGGCACGAAACAGGTCATGGAATTCCAGGGAAAAATTTCCTTTGTCAGTCCCGAAATCAATCCGGTCAATAATCAGACGCGCGTCTGGGCCGAGATCGAAAACCCGGACCTCAAACTGAAACCGGGGATGCGGGCTTCCTTAATCATTAAATAAACCCGATCGATTCAGAAAGCGACTCCAGCCACCATGTCGTTCGGTCCTCAAGACTTTTCGAACCAGCCACTGCGACTGAGAATGCGGGCCGACCTGCATGTGCAACCGCTGCAGTTTGGCGGCAAAAAATACTGGGGTATTAAGGACCCGATTTCTCTGCAGTATTATCAGCTGCGCGATGAAGAATATTTTATTCTGCAGCAGCTGGATGGACGGGCGTCCTTCGATGTCATTCGGAAAAATTACGAACAACGGTTTCTGCCTCAAAAACTGCAGGCTTCCCATCTACAGGGCTTTCTCTCACGACTACATCAGTCCGGCCTGATCATCGCTGATGCCTTCGGTCAGGGTGAAATCCTGCTGGACCGCCAGTTGCAGAAACAGCAGCAGGCGCGGCGGGCACGCTGGATGAACCCGCTGGCGATCCGCTTTCGTGGCATCGACCCGCATCGCCTGTTGAACTGGCTGCAGCCGAGGACCGCAGTCTGTTTTACTCCCCTGTTTCTGCTGGCAGCGTTAACGCTGATGGGATCCGCGGTGACATTGGTTTGCACCCATCTGGACGCGGTGATCAACCAGCTCCCCGACTTTGCCACTTTCTTCGAGGCGCGGAACCTGGTGCTGCTGGCCTGTAGCCTGGCGCTGGTTAAAATTGTGCATGAACTGGGACATGCGCTCGCCTGTAAACAGCTGGGAGGCGAGTGCCGGGAAATGGGCGTAATGCTGCTGGCGTTCATCCCCTGTCTTTACGTGAACGTCAGCGATGCCTGGACCATGCGCGAAAAGTGGCATCGGATCATCGTGAGTTCCGCCGGGATCTTCGTGGAACTGGTGATCTCAGCGGTCTGTGTGTTTCTCTGGTGGTTTTCCTACCCCGGGCTGTTCCATTCGCTCTGCCTGAATATCGTCGTGGTCTGCTCGGTGAATACACTGTTGTTGAACGGAAACCCGCTGCTCCGCTACGACGGTTATTATATCCTGCTCGATCTGCTGGAAATCCCCAACTTGCGTCAACGGGCACAAACAATCGTTTCCAATCGACTCCACCACTGGTTTTTCGGACACAAAGCAGAGACTCTGCTGAAAGAGCCCCGGCGATTGAGACGCTTTCTGTTCGCGTATGGTATCGCCTCGGCGATTTATCGCTGGTTTATCGTGTTCGCCATTCTGACCGTCTGTTATTATGTTCTGGAACCTTACGGCCTGGAAATTATCGCACAGGTCATGGGGGCCTTTGTGCTGCTGGGAATGTTAATCGTGCCTGTGAAATCTGCTGCTGTTGAAATTCAAACGTATTCCAAAGCGGGCCAGATCCAATGGCGGCGTTTTACGATTCGCACAGCTGGCGTACTGCTGTTCTTCGCCGGACTGCTGTTGATTCCGCTGCCTCACCGGATCACGGCTCCCGCTCTGATCGAACTCAGAAATGCCAAACACGTTTACGTCACCGCGCCCGGCTTTCTCCGATCGATAACAACCCCGCAAACCTCGATTGCGCAGGGCGCAGTCATCGCTGAACTGTCCAATGAAAAAATTAAACAGGATCTCCTCAAGTTGACCGGGCAGATCAGCGAACAGGAAATTCGAATTGCCACCCTCGAACGCCGCCAGCTGGATGATCCGGAAGCAGCACAGGAACTCCCCACAGCACGGGAACAGCTGCTCGATCTCAAAGACCAGTTGAAGCAGAGGCAGACCGACCAGCGTCGGCTCATACTCAAAGCCCCGATCGCAGGAACACTGATCCCTGCCCCACGAAAAACGGGTAACCCCGCTGAGGCGGATCTGTCCGCCTGGACCGGTTCCCCCTTTGATGCGGATAACCGGAACTGCTTTCTGGATCGGGGTACCTGGCTCTGTTCACTCGGTAATCCTGATCAACTGCAGGCGCGACTGATTGTGGATCAGGAACATGTCGAATTTGTTGAGCACGGACAGAGCGTGCGCATTCTACTGGATGAATACCCGGGTGAAGTCTTAACGGGGACGATTCAGGAAATTGCAGAAATCGACCTGGATGATCTGCATCCCAACCTGATTCACCGCGAAGAACTCACCACCGAAGTCGATTCCTCCGGAAAACAGCAGCTCAGCAGTACTTCCTATCTGGCCCTGGTCACGCTGAAAACACCGGCTGAACAGCCCCTGATTCACTCGACCGGACAGGCCAAAATTGCCGTACCCCCGGAATCACTGGGAAAAAAAATGTATCGCCAGCTGAGAAAGACCATTCGGCTGTTCCAATAAGCAATCACACATACTTTGTAAACTGCCTGGTTTTACATTCTGGTGAGATAGAGAATCAACGTTTGCAGATTCGGTGAGAATTGCTAAAATTCCGCGACTCAAATACAGCAGATGATCGATTAATAAAACAGCAACATATTTTTCCAGCAGACGGCGGCAAGGAGGCTTCCCGATGACCGATTCCAACACGAATCCCTCTTCGACTTTTAATATTGTGGTTCTCTCAGGTGGAGAATCGGCTGAAAGTGAAATCAGCCTCAAAAGTGGTGAGACGGTCGCGCGGGCCCTGTCATCGCGCGGGCATCAGGTCAAGATCGTTGACCCCTCCCTGGTGGATCTGGACCGTTTTGACTGGACCGGCTGCGACGTTGTGTTCATCGCCTTACACGGAACGTATGGGGAAGATGGCACGATTCAATCGACGCTGGATCGACTGGGCATTCCCTACTCCGGCTGTGATGCTGCCACTTCAAAACTGGCATTCAGCAAGTCGGCATCGAAAGAACGCTTCATTCAGCATAACGTGAATACGCCCTCTTATGTGCTGATTCACGAATCAGACGATGCCGGTCGCATTGAACAGCATGCCCGCAGTATGGGTTATCCCCTGGTCGTCAAACCCGATGCGCAAGGCTCCAGCCTGGGTGTGACGATTGTGAAAACTCCCGAAGAATTACCACAGGCGCTGGCAAGATGTTTCCATTACGATTCGTTCGGCATCCTGGAATCAGCCATCAAAGGCACCGAATGGACCGTTACGGTTGTCGATGACCAGGTGCTCCCGCTGATTCAGATCCAGACGCCTCACGAATTCTTTGACTATGAAGCCAAGTACACTGAAGATTCGACGCAATACCTGTTTGAATTCGATCTGCCGACGAACGTGGTTCAGGCAATTATCAAAACAGGCGTCAATGCCTGCACGGCGCTGGGTACAACCGGCATTGTCCGGGTGGACCTGCTGGTCGACCGTTTTCAGCAGCCGTGGGTTCTGGAAGTAAATACCATTCCCGGTTTCACCGATCACAGCCTGGTTCCCAAAGCAGCAGCACGGGCAGGCATCGATTTTGGCGAATTGTGCGAGCAGGCTCTGATCAACTGCCTGAAAAAAACCACAACCCGCCCGCAAAACTGACAAAGTCTCACCAGTCGGCCTGATTCACTGAGGAATCCTCTGTTTTTCAGTGAGCGTCGCAACACGGACCGCTTCATATTGCGATAATTATTATACAGAGACCGTGCGCAGACGCTTCCGGCGGTCTAATGTTCTTCTAGAGCGCATCACATTTAACCATAGCGTCTCTCAATCTCATATACCCGGTCCAAATGGCCCTGGAGACGCTACAGTAAAACTGGATACAGTCTACCCCCGATCTACTGCGGTTCGCAGCCCGATGATTTGTCAAAGGTCCACGATAAACCAGAGCACATGAGTCGAAAAACAAGCAAAAAACGACCTGCCAAAAAGAAGGTCGAAGTGGTTGAAGAAGAAGAGGAAACAGGGGAAGAATCGCCTTCCCTGTTCAGCCCTTCGACATTGATCCGCCTGTTGTTTCGCCCGAAAGTTCTCCTGGTTCTGGCGGTGGCGGTGACCGGTCTGTTCTTTTTTCAGAAGGTGAAGCAGCAGATTCCCGATCTGTCTCAGCGCGAAGAATACCAGATCGAAACCAAAGAGCTCTCCCTGCAGCCGGCACCTCCGCATTATGTCCCGATCGACATCGTCGACCAGGTCATCAAGCGCAGTGAATTGCCCGCGCGGGTCTCCCTGCTTGATCAGGGTCTGGTACTCAAAATCGCCGACGCGTTCGAGAAGCATCCCTGGGTGGAGAAAGTCATTTCCGTCCGCAAGACTAACACGGTGGAGGTCGAAATTCAGTTTCGCAAGCCGGCAGCGATGGTCGAATTGAAACAGGGTCTGTTTCCGGTCGACAATGCGGGGGTCCTGTTACCGCCAGAAGATTTCTCTGTTTCTGATGCCCGCCGCTTCCCGATCATCACCGGCGTCAGTTCGATCCCGGACGGACCCGCAGGCACTTCCTGGGGCGACCTGTCTGTCACGGGAGCAGCCCAGCTGGCAGAAGCATTGGGGCCCCACTGGAAAGAACTGGATATCGTCTCCATCGAAGCCCCGCCGCGCGTGACTGCCGACGTCACGCTGGACGACCTGATCTATCGCCTGATCACTGCCGGCGGTTCAGAAATTGTGTGGGGTCGTTCGCCGAAAAGTCAGCGACGAGGCGAGTTACGCGTCGACCAGAAAATCGGCAAGCTGGAAAAATACTACCGCGATTACGGAGGCTTCGATCGTCCGCATGGTCCTTATGAAATCGACATTCGCCACTGGCAGGAAATTTCCCGCCGCCCGCTCAAACAGCAGAGCAGTCAACGTACGCTGATGCGTCGCTGAACTTATTTGCTTTTCACGGTGACTTCAAAATTCACATCAGATGCGTCCTTGGTCACCTCGATCTCCGTTTTATATTCAGTAAATAACATCGGGGGATCGCCACCCGGGATTGTCGCCTCGGTCGAAGCGTAGCCGTTCAGCATCGCGATATGTGGCCCCGAAACAGGGCCTTTCTCCGGATCGGTATGCCAGTAACCATTTTCAATCGTACCGACAGCACCGGGTCCCTGATTTCCCTTCGTCGTATCAGGCATCAGAATGACCTGTCCCGCAGGTACCGGTTGACCGTTATGCAGCACCTCCCCTGAAAGTACGAAACGTTCCGGACCTGACGAACTCGCTCCGCAAGCTGTCAGGAACAGGCAACTGACCATCAGGCTCAACCAGCAGTACAACTTCGATTTCATGAGTTGATATTTCAAAATTCATATCCTCCCACGGGCAAGCCGTCTGCAATGATCCCCAGAGTCTGATAAGTGCTCAAGTCGATATTTTCACTGATAAAATGCACGGAGCCATCACCCATCAGAAAATGCGCCCCACCGATGTGGTTACTCCCAAAATAAGAAGTAGCTACCTCAAGTTTGTAACCGTCGCGATGCGGAACGAACGAAGAGCCGTTGATTGGCAGGTAAGCGCCACCAACCTGAGCCGGTGCATCTCCCCAGGACGTCGTCGCCCAGGTCATCCAGTAGGTTGCCGCCGAACCGCTGCTCGCCCAGAGCGTCTGATAGCGGCTCTCCCCCAGCATGAAGACATTCGAAGAGCCATCTGTAATATCACGCATGCGGGTACTGGAGTCTGAATAAAAAATCCCGTTGAAGAAATACGTGCGGATATTATAAGCCCGACAGGATTTTCCGATCGCAGCCATCGCGGTGTAGTCGCCGCCTCCCTGCACCCCCAGGTAATTGTTATTGGCCAACGATTCATTGGAATTCGGATCGGACGGACATTCGAAGTTGACGTTTCGCTGTTCCTGCAATGTCTCGTTCACCGCATCTCCGGATCCATTTTGCAGGTTCCGGAACTTCGCGTTGAAGTCAAACTTGTTATAGAGCGTGGATTGTTCAATGTATGGTAATATCAAAATGGTCCAGGGGGCAGAGCGTGTTCCTCCGGTCGTACAGGTTCCCCCCGATGAGCCACGGCGGGCCGCAGTTTCGACATAAGCAGGAGGCAGGCGATTGAAGGTATCGTGATAATTGTGAAGTGCCAGCCCCAGTTGCTTCAACTTGTTCTTGCAGGTTGAACGCCGTGCTGCTTCACGGGCCTGCTGAACCGCCGGCAACAGGAGTGCGATGAGAATCGCAATGATGGCTATGACAACTAATAATTCAATGAGTGTGAAGCCACGCTGCTGTCTTCTGTGAGAGCTCATGTAAAAAATCCTTAGTCGAATCTTTACAGAGGTTGACATGAGCCCTGCCGCACCACTTCTATTAAGTAAACCATACTAATAGAACATTTGACTAATGCAAGTACATATTTTCAGACTTTTGTACGAAACGCGTATTCTGCTGCAAAGTGCCATTTTGTTGCGGAAAGTGTGAATCGCCTTTCTATAATGAAGTCCTGTCCGTTATCGGTGGCTGAAAACCATTTCATACAGGAGAGTTAAGATGAATCAAGAAGACATAGTCCGCCGTTATCTGGAACAGGGATTTGTGCATCTTTCTGCCTGGTATACGAGTGAAGAGCTGGCTGAGATCAGATCAGCGATTGAACACTATAATCGGGAAATCGTGCCAACACTGCCGGAAAGTGACGTCGTCTTCGAAGCGGACGGTATCGCCATACGCAACTGCTGGCGGATGCAGACGCATGATCCTTTCTTTACAAAACTCCCTGCGGAAGCGCGACTGCAGGCGCTGATATCCGATCTGGTGAATGGCACACCAACCTGCATGGGAGTCGAAACCTTCAACAAACCGGCTAAGGTAGGATCGGGGGTTCCCCCGCATCAGGACAATGCTTATTTCTGTCAGGACCCTCCGGATGTACTCACCGTCTGGATCGCTTTAGATGATGTCACGCCGGAAAATGGTCCCGTTCATTATCTGCCTGGTTCGCATACGCAGGGCGTGCACGAACATGTGCCTTCCGGGGTCAAAGGCAATTCATTTGGTTTGGCGAAAACGGTGGATGAAACGCAGGCGAAAGCTGCATTGCTCAAGGCAGGCGATATTCTGATCCATCACTGTCAGACGATTCACTTCAGCGCGCCGAATGTCAGCGATTTTCCCCGCCTGGGCCTGCTGCTCGTTTTTCGTGGCGAACACACGCAGGATTCCCCGGAAATGAAAGCCGCGTACCAGAAAGCACGGGCATTGATGGAAGCGGGTACCTCTTGAAACCTGACTCTCTAAGTTGGCAGTGTTTCTGTTTCTTCCGCTGCCTTCATCTCTAAAGTGGACTCTGCAGGTTCATCAATCAGATATCTGGTGCGCAGTTTTAAGAACGGCGACTCAATGAACCGAAAACTGAGAGCGGCAACAGGCACCATTATTAAAAAGCCCAATACGGAAAAACAAAATGCGATCGGCATGCTTGAAACGGGCATGATATATCTTTCCAAGAACAAAAGGATGAGCTTCAGGAAAAACATGTGTAGTAAATAAATGGAATAAGAATAGGTGCCGATCAGAGCAACAAATCGGGACACTCTACCGTGAGAATGCACAAAAGAATTATCGTACCAGGCAATGATTAAAGCATATACCAGACCTTCAATCGTTGGTAAATAGACCCAGACAAGACGATTGGAAGGATAGGAAGGATTATGAAAAAAGCCACCTGCTTTATCAAAATACCAGTAAAAAATGGCGAAGGCTGTGAATCCACTCAGAACCAGGAAGTGACGTCCTTGAATATAATCCCGCAGCTGGAAAGCAATCATCCCCAGTAGAAATTGATCGATCCGACCCACGATCGTCAAGTACGCAAGCGATTGAATATGGCCGACTTCTTCGCGCAGAATTAACCGCAGCAGAATAGCACAACAGACTGTCAGGTAGAGGGAATATTTTGATTTGCGTGAGAGATACAATAAAATCGGCAGCACTAAATAGAAGTGAAATTCCACGGTGATCGACCAGCCTCCATTTGGCAGAATCGGCATGACCACACCTTTAAGCATCTCAAGGAAATAGCGGACCGGGGTAGTTGTACCATGCAAGCATTCATAGATACCCTCCATTGTCACCATAAAAAATAATAAGGGGGCCAGCCTTAAAAAACGATTCCACAAAAATGAACCGTATTTGATTCTCTTTCCATCCAATAGCTTAGCAAATAAATATCCACTAAGAGTCATGAAAAGTGCAACGCCCGTGTGCCCCTCATTCACGAGGGAAAAAGGGATAAACGTGGGGTCATAACTGAAGGGGAACGGGATATGTATAAAGTGAAACGAAAAGACCATAAAGGCAGCAATCGCCCTGAGATGATCTAAGCCAATATAATATTTCCCTGCTGACGATTTCATGCTGCGGAACGATTCACTGGTTCTGTTGAATAAAAAAAATATTCTGATCCATCACTGTCAGTCGATTCACTTCAGCGCGCCGCATGTCAGCGATTTTCCCCGCCTGGGCCTGCTGCTCGTCTTTCGTGGCGAACACACGCAGGATTCCCAAGAAATGAAAGCCGCCTACCAGAAAGCACGGGCATTAATGGAAGCGGGTATCTCTTGAAATCTGACTCTCTAAGTTGACAGTGTTTCTGTTTCTTCTGCTGCCTTCAGCTCTAAAGTGGACTCTGCTGGTTCATCAATCAGATATCTGGTGCGCAGTTTTAAGAACGGCGACTCAATAAACCGGAAACTGAGATACCCGATGGGAACCATCAGCAAAAAGCCTGTTACGGAAAAGCAGAATGCAATGTAGAAATTAGTAATCGGCAAAACATGTCCATGCAGGAGTCCGATAAAAAATCCGGTAAAGAAATAATGCAGCAGGTAAATGGAATAAGAATAGGTGCCGATCAAAGCAATAAACCGGGACCCCCAGCTTTGAGAATGCGAAAAGGAATTATCATACCATGCAATAAGAAGCCCGTAAGTCAGTCCCTCCAGAGTCGGAAAATAAACCCAGATCGAACGATTTGAAGGATAACTGGGACTATTATAAAATCCACCTGACCGATCAAAATACCAGTAAAACAGTGAGAACGCGGCAATACTGCCCAGGACCAGCATGTGCCGTTGTTTAATCCAGGATTGCATTTGAAAAGCGATCATTCCCAACAGGAACTGATCAATACGACCAACGATCGTCCAGTAAGCCAACTCCTGAACCTCCCCCCTTACCTGAAAAATGATCAACCGAATAAGAATCGCACAACAAACCACGAAACTGAGAGCGTACTTCGAAGCCCTTGAGAGGTATAACAATATTGGAAGCAGCAGGTAAAAATGGAATTCAACCGTAATCGACCAGCCCCCATTGGGCAAAGCTGGTTTAATCAAACCGGTTAAATAATGCTCGCAGATCGACAGGATCGAGGCGCCGCGGTAATAATATTTGATACTGTTCAGGGCGAGTACAAAGAGCAACAAGGGCGCCAATCTCAAAACCCGGTTCCAGAGAAAAGATCCATACCTGATTCGTTTCCCATCCAGCAACTTGGCAAACAGATACCCACTCAATGTCATGAATAAAGCCACTCCCGTGTGTCCTTCATTGAACAGTGAGAGTGGAAATACGGAAGGTGTATATGTAAAAGGAATCGCTGTATGAATGAAATGCCAGGAGAACACCATGAATGCAGCCAGAGCCCTGAGGTGATCCAGCCCGATATAATATTTTCCTGTAGAAGATTTCATTTCTTTGTGGAACCACTCACGTTTGATAATACCTGATCGATGCCTGCGCACCTTTCTCGCCAGATCCCGTTTACATTTTTGTAAAAGCAGCTTACTACCAAACGCAAGGAAATTGTGACTGTGACATAAACATTTATCGACCTGTCAATTTTTTGGTCCAATCGTAGCGTTTGACACAAGAGAATCGTGCAGACCGCGGCTGCTGTTCCCGGTAGATCAATCATGTGTTCACATCACAGAGAGTCAAATTACCGGTGAAAACAGTCGAAATCGCGAAGAAATGGGGAGCCTGCCTTACTTTCCGCTGATTTAAAGTGACTTGCGTACCCCGTCCCGCTTGATTTTCCGTGTTTTGACGCTTAGATAAGGTATTCAGCAACACGTTTCCGTTATCAGAGGAAGCGGTGGTCCGTTTGTTGACTTCAAAAAAACAGTGCCCTAAAATCGCTATCTTAGCATTGTTTATTAATTCTTTAGAAAGACACAGGGAGAGAATCGATTCAGCAGTCCTGATTTGAACAGGTTGCTGATCCACATTTTCGGTTCTTATTTCGCTCGCCAAATAAAACAAAGGGGAATGACAACGATGAGTGACCAGGCTAACGAAAATATTGAAAGTGTGCTTCAGGAAACTCGATCATTTCCGCCGCCAGCCGAGTTTGTGGAACAGGCCAATATCTCCAGCATGGAAGAATACCAGGAACTCTGGAACCGGGCCAAAGATGATCCCGCCGGCTTCTGGGGCGATCTGGCACAAGACCTGGAATGGTCTCAGCCTTACGAGAGTGTAATTGAAGGCGAGATGCCGGAAACCAAATGGTTCAAAGGCGGTAAGATCAATGCTTCGGTCAACTGCATCGACCGCCACCTCGACAGCTGGCGCAAGAACAAAGCCGCGATCATCTGGGAAGGTGAACCAGGAGACACCCGCGTTCTGCGTTATCAGGATCTCTACCGCGAAGTCTGCAAATTTGCCAACTGCCTGAAAAAACTGGGCGTTGAGACCGGCGACCGTGTGACACTCTATATGCCCATGGTTCCCGAACTCGCGATTGCCATGCTGGCCTGTTCCCGCATTGGCGCGACTCATTCTATTATCTTCGGTGGCTTCAGTGCTGACGCGATTGCCGACCGCAATAACGACGCCCAGGCAAAACTGGTCATCACCGCCGATGGTGGCTGGCGACGCGGCAAAAACGTTGCTCTCAAAGAAGCCGTTGATCAGAGCATGGAAAAATCTCCCAGCGTGGAAAAGGTGGTCGTGTACCGTCGCACAGGCTGTGAAGTCGATATGGTTCCCGACCGTGACTACTGGTGGCACGATCTGATGGAAGATGCCTCGCCGGAATGCGATCCGGTGGAACTCGACAGCGATCACCCGCTGTTCATTCTCTACACTTCCGGAAGTACCGGCAAACCCAAAGGGGTACAACACTCGACCGGCGGTTACCTGCTGGGAGCCAAAATGACCTCGGAGTGGGTCTTCGATCTGAAGGAGGATGATACCTACTGGTGCACCGCTGACATCGGCTGGATCACCGGACACAGCTACATCGTCTATGGCCCGCTTGCCAACGGTGCCACAACCGTGATGTATGAAGGTGCTCCCAACTGGCCCGATGAAGGTCGCTTCTGGGAAATCGTCGAAAAATACCAGGTAAATATTTTCTACACTGCACCAACGGCAATTCGCGCCTTCATTAAATGGGGCGATGAATGGCCGAACAAATATGATCTGTCCAGCCTGCGTCTGCTGGGAACTGTTGGTGAACCGATCAACCCCGAAGCCTGGATGTGGTATCACACCGTCATCGGACAGGAGCGCTGCCCGATTGTCGATACGTGGTGGCAGACCGAAACCGGCGGCATTATGATGAGCCCGCTGCCCGGTGTAACCGCTACCAAACCCGGCAGTTGTACGACTCCTCTGCCGGGCGTCGTTCCGGATATTGTCTCAGCAGACGGCGAAAGTCTCGGCGATAACCAGGGCGGACTTCTGGTAATGCGTCAACCCTGGCCACACATGCTGCGAACCCTGTATGGCGACCACGAACGCTTTAAGGATGTCTATTTCAGCACGATTCCCGGTTGTTACCTGGCCGGTGACAGTGCCCGCCGTGACGAAGACGGTTACTACTGGATCATGGGTCGCATCGACGATGTGATCAATGTCTCCGGACACCGGCTGAGTACGATGGAAGTAGAAAGCGCACTCGTCTCGCATCCTAAGGTAGCAGAAGCTGCGGTCGTGGGTTATCCGCATGAACTCAAAGGGGAAGGCATCTGCTGCTTTGTCTCGCTGAAATCAGATGAAAGTCCGGACGAATTGAAAGAAGAACTGAAACAGCATGTGCGCACCCAGATTGGTGTCGTCGCGACTCCCGATCAGATCCGCTTCGCCGCTGCACTTCCGAAAACCCGCAGTGGTAAAATTATGCGACGCCTGCTCCGTGATATCGCTGCCGGCCGTGAGAGTACCGGGGACACCACGACACTGGAAGATTTCAACGTCATCGCCAATCTGAGCAAAAATGAAGACTGATCTCTTGAGTTGCTGAATCGGCAACTCGAAACCGAGATCTGTTTTTACTCATTATATAATTTCGCAGGATGGCCGGTTTTCGACCATCCTGCTGTTTATTTACCGCAGTCGAATTGAGGTACTGAGATGTCCGATGACCAGCTTTCTCAACTGTTTGAGCAGGTCCGTCAGGGGGCGCTGTCCGTGGAACAGGCTGTCGAACAATACCAGGAACAGGTGCCTCAGAAAACAGGCGCGCTTGCTTCCGCAAGTATCGACCTCGATCGCAGTTCACGCTGTGGCTACCCCGAAGTTGTCTACTGCGAAGGAAAAACTTCTACCTCCCTGGTGGAAATTTTCACTCTGCTGCTGGAAGCAAAACAGCGCTGCCTGGGAACGCGGATTTCAGAAGCGCAGGCGGAAGTGGTACTCAAACAGTTTCCCCAGGCGATCTACAATCAGACAGCCCGTACGATTCGCATCCCCGAAAAAGACGCCGCCTTCGATGAAAAATTGATCTCGGGAAGAATCGCCGTCTTAACTGCAGGCACCAGTGATCGCCCCGTTGCGGAAGAAGCCATCGAAACATTGATCTGGATGGGCTACGAGCCGGACTTCATCGTTGACGTCGGGGTCGCAGGTCCACACCGCCTGCAGGAGCAACTGCCGCGGATTCAGAATGTCTCGGCCATCGTGGTCGCCGCTGGTATGGAAGGCGCACTCCCTTCTGTCGTGGGGGGCTGGGTCTCCTGCCCTGTCATCGCGGTTCCCACCAGCGTCGGTTACGGCGCCAGCCTGGGAGGCATGGCGGCTCTGCTGGGCATGCTCAACAGTTGTGCTGCGAATGTGACTGTGGTTAATATCAATGCAGGCTTCAAAGCCGGTTTTATCGCCGGCCTGATTGCCGACCAGAAACAGAAAACCTCCTGACGCGTCCCCGACTCAACCAAGAGAGCCCTGCCATGTTGAACTCCCCCCTGCATTATAAGTGCTGTCTCATCCTCTTCACTGTCATCGGTGTTCACACACTGGTCACGCCTCTCCCGGCCGCGGACTCGGATACTGATCCCGAATTCGCTCCCATTGTCCGTGTCGTCGATCTGAATGTGGGCGAGTCTGCGAGTGTCACCCTCAGCAATGGCGAGCAGGTTCAGGTGAAGTTACTTGATCTCAAGGAGACCCGCGATCCCATTCGACAGGCAGTGCGGAGTGCCATCGTCACCGTCGAAGTGGACGGCGAAATCATCGAACTGGAATCGGGGATGTACAATCTGCCGCAGACGATTGGTAAAGTGCAGACCGACTGTTCGATTACCGGCGGTTACAACTCCAACGGCACACCCGCCTTCTGGGGGCTCGACAAGGATGCCCGTCTGCGATTCTGGCCCAAAGATTCGCCGCTGATTAAACCGGGTTCGTTTATCTACCCGGTCGAACAACGCTGGTTTGCGACACGCACCTGGTACGACAATGAACCGGTCGACGGAGGCACGAAAATCCTGCCGAAAATTTATTACCACAGCGGTCTCGATATCGGGGGTGCCGAGAAGCTTACACGTGTCATCGCCGCCACGGATGGGATTGTCGTTTCAGCCGGCGATGAAGTTCTGGATGCGCATAAAAAAGACACGCCGGTTGCACCGCGTTATGATGTCGTTTATCTCCGGGATGCCCGGGGCTGGTATTACCGTTACAGTCACCTGCACCAAATTAATGACCGCATCAAACCTGGACGCATCATCAAACAGGGTGACGAAATTGGCATCCTGGGAAAAAAAGGAGCCAGCGGCGGCTGGTCGCATCTGCACTTTGAAATCAAAAGCCGACAACCATCTGGTAAATGGGGCACGCAAGCGGGTTACGCGTTTATCTGGGAAGCATACCGCAATCAATACCAACCGGAACTGGTCGCCAACAGTCGTCGCAAACACTTTATCAAAGCGGGTGAATCAACGGTTCTGAAGGGAACGCAATCCTATAGCGTTAACGACAGCATTCAAAGCTACGACTGGACTTTTTGCGATGGTACGACGGCAACCGGAGCGGAAATCAAACGAACCTACGACAAACCCGGCGTCTATAGTGAAATTCTGAAAGTCACCGACAAAGCAGGCAACGTCGATTACGATTTCGCAGAAGTGCATGTGCTCGATCCGCAAAACATGGAAGAGTATGTGCCACGCATTCACGCTTCTTACTGGCCTTCCCTCAATAACAAAGTCGGCGAACCGATTACCTTCAAAGTCCGCTCGTTCGGCAATACGACAGGGGAAGAAATCTGGGATTTCGGCGACGGCAGCCCGAGGGTCAGCGTGAAATCGGACGGCAACGTAAAACCACTGGATGAAGACGGCTACGCGATCACGAAACACACCTATCAGAAAGCGGGCAACTACCTGGTGAAAGTCGAACGCAGCCGCGAGGATGGCGTGAAAGCGGTAACACACCTGCATGTGCGTGTGAATCCATAGCTGAAACTGCTGGCATTTGGTCTGCAGCAGTTTTACAATATTTGAGAACCACTGTTTTCATTCACTTTCATCCTGATCCCCCTGCCCGGATTCTGCCTGCCATGAAATTTCCTCTGCTGACTCTCTGCCTGACGACTGTTTCTCTGCTGTCTGTTCAAACGGTTTCTCTGTTTGCAGATCCCGTCAATGCAGACAAACCGGAAGCAACCGTCGATTTTAAATCAGCAGTCAAAGAAAAACTGCAGTCGCTGCAGAAACAGCCTGCATTGATTCACTCCGCCATCGGAGTGACCCGCAAAGAAACACCAATCCCCTGTGTGTATTCTCAAGACGATCTGAATCTGCACACCGGAAAAACCCGCATCCTGCTCATCGGCGGGCTGGACGGATCCCGGAAATCCGTTGATGCGGTGATCGATGCGGTCGAATGGTTTTACTCGGCAGAAGTCGCAGCACCTCTGCGGGAAAAATATTCGCTGTCCGCGGTACCCATTGCGAACCCCGATGGCTGGGTTCTGAAGCAGGGTCCCAAAAATGCTTCGGGCGGAAATCCAACACACGGCTATCCGCCGATGGGAGACGCATATCTCAGCCCGACGAAACCGGAGGCCGAGTATCTGTGGCGCTGGATTGGCATGCACGCGCCGGACCTGGTGCTGGATGTCCGCGAAGGCAAGCAGTTTCAATGGGTTGTCCCCGTTGACAGTCTGCCGACCGTCCAGCGACTGGGCAAACTGCTGCCTCCACAAATCCGTCCGGTATTCGGCTGGGAACTGGTTTCGGCTCTCGCCTTCAAATCACCATCGGATGTCGGTCGTGTGCCGGCTCTCGCTGTGGAACTCGATGCGACTCGCCCCCGCGCGTTTCTCCCTGAACTCCTGACCGCGATGAATCAGATCTCTTTTCAGGGACCTTCCCCGGCTCGACTGGAATTGATGCGACGTCTGCAGCGCACACCCATTCAGGTCGCCACTCAACTGGCAAACGTATATGGACGTGACCTGGGAGGGCTCTCATACCTGCCCGCATTGTCCCTCATCAGTCAGATCAGACTGGGCGAACTGACTGCCGACCCGAGTCGCTTGCTGGCCGTGGAAAAAATTACGCAGGCCTATCTCAAGAAAAATCCGGAACCGCTCAAAAAGCGAGGGGGCGGCAGCCTGATCGCCGGGCACCTGCTGTTTTCGGAACTGGCCAAAGCGACCGGAAACCCGCAATATCTTCAACTCGCGCAACAGGCGGCGGATCTCGGCTTTGATGAGCAGGGAAACATGAAGGAGTCAATGCCGCATCATGTCGAAATGAGCGATGCAGTCTTCATGTCGTGCCCGATCCTGGCAGCCGTCGGTCGACTGACGGGAGAGACGAAGTATTACGACATGGCACTAAAACACTGGCGCTTCATCCAGAACATGGATCAGAGAGCGGACGGTATCTATCAGAATTCCCCTCTCAGCGAAGCAGCCTGGGGACGCGGTAATGGCTTCCCGGCTCTGGGGCTGGCATTAGTTCTGTCGGAGCTCCCCTTGAATTCCCCCCTGCGGGAACAGTTCATCGAAGGACATCGCAAACACCTGCAAGCGCTGAGTCAACATCAGGACCCCAACGGCATGTGGCATCAGGTGATTGATCATCCGGAAAGTTATCGCGAAATGACTTCCACCTGCATGATCACATTTTCGATGATTCGTGGCGTACGCGAAGGCTGGCTGGACGCCGAGATTTATACACCAGTCATCGAGCGCGCCTGGAATGCGATCAAAACCCGAATCGCCTTTGATGGCACACTCGTCGATGTCTGTACCGGTACCGGCAAGCAGAAAAACCTGCGCGGTTACCTGGATCGGACGGCGATTCTCGGTACCGATGCCCGCGGCGGTGCGATGGCATTCCTCGTCTCCAACGAAATGGCACAGTGGCAGAACGAACGCAACAACGCCGCACAACAGAATATGGATTAAATCATTCTGGATTTGATCTGACTGGTATAAATCCGGTCTCTGTTCTGGAAATATCACTTCCCTATCGGGTATGCTGGAAACGACGCTCTTTTCATATTGGAATTCTTTGAGAGGTCCCGTATGCTGCCCCGCATCCTGCTGACACTGATCCTGCCTGCCTGTTTTCTGTTTCTGACTATGACTTCCCGCGAAGCACGGGCGGAGACCACTAGTCTGCGGGCTGGTGCCGCTGCCGTCGATATTACACCACCGCCGGGAACCTCGCTGGATGGGGTGATCTCTAAAAATGGTTCTGTCACTGGCGTACACGACCGGATCTTTTCACGGGCGCTGGTACTTGATGACGGGAACACACGGATTGCCATTTGCGTGAATGATCTGTGTATGGTGGAGCGGAGTTACTTTGATCGCGCAAAACAGATCGTCTTTGAAAAAACCGGCCTGCCCGTGGATCGCATCCTGATGACCAGCACACATACACACGCTGCACCGCGTGTGCCGTATGGACGCGCCAGTGAGAAAGATGATACCTATTACAAACAACTGATCGAACAGATGGCCGCCGCCATCATCCAGGCCGACCAGAATCTGGCCCCGGCACAAATCGCCTGGGGTTCCTTCGATGCAGGGAAATATGCCGCCTGTCGTCGATTTCTGGCAGAAAAAGGGAGTGTCTCGTTAAACCCGTTCGGAGTGGCCGGCGAACAGATCAAGTCGGTCTCCGGTCGCAGTAATTCCATTCTGCAACCCGCAGCGCCGATTGACCCGCAATGCTCGCTCCTGTCGGTTCAGCATCGAGACGGAACGCCTCTCGCGGTCCTGGGCAATATGAGCATTCACTATTGTGGCGGTTATCAGAAAGGCCAGATCAGTGCCGACTATTTTGGTGCTTACGCCCGGCACCTCGCGAAAAAACTGACGATGGAAAAATCATACCCCCCGTTTGTAGGCATGCTTTCCAATGGCACAAGCGGCAACGTAGGTGCGGTGATGAAACAGGACCAGAAAAAGTACGCCGCATTTGAATGGATTGAAGAGTCGGGCAAACAGTTTGCAGAACAGTCGCTGAAAGCCATTGATCAGCTGAATTACAAGTCGAACCTGAATATTGAAATGCTGGAGCAGGAACTCGAACTGGGTATCCGCCGCCCCGACGCCGAACGCCTGAAGTGGGCGCATCAGATCCTGGAACATCCCCAGCAGAAAACCGCACACAGCTGGTCGAAGATTTATGCCAACGAAGCGGTTGAGCTCAGTAAATATCCTGCGACAGAAAAGATCAAAATCCAGGCGATCCGCATCGGCGATCTGGGAATCGCAGGACTGCCTTGCGAAGTGTTTACGGAAACCGGACTGGCAATCAAAGCGCAGAGCCCGTTCACAGCAACCTTCTCCATGGAACTGGCGAATGGTTCGAGCGGCTATTTACCGACTCCCCAGCAGCATGCTTTGGGAGGCTATGAAACCTGGCCGGCCCGCAGCAGTTACCTGGAAATCGATGCGGAAACGAAGATCCGCCAGACCGCCCTTAAACTGCTGAACGAGCTGCATGACTGAAAGCACTTGAGCTGTTATTTATCCAGCCAGCTGCTGAGTGTCACATTCACTGCTTTGGGTTTGCCGTTTCGAATCAGCAGGACCTCCACTTTGTCTCCGGCTTCTTTTTTACCGATGAGATCCACCAGACTCTCAAAGTTATTCACTTGATTCTCACCAAATTTCACGATCAGGTCGCCGGACTGGATGCCTGCTTTCGCCGCTGCCAGTCCTTCGCTGACATCTCCGACCAGACAGCCACCGTTTTCAATTCCACCCGCCTGGGATGAAATACCGAGCATCGCATCGCTCTCGCGCGTCTGGAAGCGGGTCGCAGGAAGTGCTTTCATCAGGTCATCCATCGCCAGGTCTGGAATGGGGTGCCCTTTAATCATATACAGAGTCGTCAGGTCACGGATGCGTTTGATAAAGCGGAGACCACGCTCATTTTCATTGCCGGTCCAGTTTTTCCCCAGAACAATATAACGGACCTGTCCCGGTTCCCGGGAACTGGCACCGGGCGTTTTGGCAATGTCTTCCGCGGTCCAGAAGGTGACTTTGCCGCCCATTTTTGTAATTTCACGCACCGCACGTTTTTCACGAATATCGGCATGACGATCAATGACCTCTTCCGCCCGGATCGCAACTGACGGATTTTTGGCATTGGCCAGTTTTTCCAGCGCATCTTCTGCCCGAACTACCGATTTTTCCTTCCCCTGAATATAAATCTGCTCAATTACCAGAATCGCACGGACCGCTGCTTCCAGGCTGTCCCCTTCGGTCACTTTCAGCAGAGGGTCGATGACCTGCTCGCCATATTCGGGCAGTTTCTGCGTGGCCTGCTGACGGGTCTGGAAATCATCGCTTTCGAGATCGAGAATCGAGTCAATCGCCTGCTGAGGCAGCGGCTGCGCTTCGTCTTTGGCGTTCGCTTCTGTCATGCAGAAGAGAAACGTCATACACAGCGCAAAACCTGTCAGCAAAATCAAGCGGTTTCTCATCGTGTTTGTACCTCTTATATAAATCTGTCGTACCAGAGCGATCTAGATCTATTTTCGAACAAACCCGAGTGTAAATCAATACGAGACACCACGCAGAACACCGGAACAGAGGCTATTTCTCCGGTTTCAAAGCAGAAAGTAACAAACCCGGCCGGTCAGTGGTAATGCCGGTGACACCCATTTCCGCCAGTTTTTTTGCATCGCCCACTTTGTTGACTGTCCAGACATAGACGGGAAGACCGGCTTCCTTTGCCTGTTGGACAAATGCTTTATTGACGAAACCGTTATAGCCCAGATCCAGACCATCGAGGTTAGCTTCCTTGGCTTTCTGAATATAGTAACCCGGCTTGTGTTGCCACTTACGGGTAATTTTATTCTGCTTCACTTTGAACACCCAGATGACTTCCCGTTCCGGCATTAACTGCTTGGCCTGCTGCATCGTGTCAAAATCAAAGCCGATAATTGCAGTCTGGGCGGGTGTTTTTCCCGAAGCAGCCAGTTCCTGTTTCAGTTGAGGCAGGACTTCAGGTCCGCATTTGATTTCAATAAACAGTCGTTTTTGAGCGGGAATGGTTTCCAGAATCTGGGTCAACGTGGGAATCCGCTCTGCTTTGTACTTTGCATTTTTCCAGGCACCCACATCCAGAGTCTGCAACTCGTCAAAAGTCTGGTCTTTGACTTCCTGATCGCGTCCGCCGATCCGTTTGGTGGTTTTATCATGAAAGGCAACAATCTTTCCATCCTTGGACAGGTAGATATCAATCTCGACGGCATCGGCGTTCCGTTCCCAGGCCAGATTAACGGAAGCGAGGGTATTTTCAGGTGCATCATACGAGGCGCCACGGTGTCCGATGATTTCGACGGCGGAAAGAGTCGATGCTGCTGTCATGATCAGGATGCCTGTGACAAAAGAAAGAAACCATGAAAATCGTCTGCAAAACATTCTATTCCATCCTCGATAAAAGCCGTCTGGTTTTCTGTGATGAGTCACTCTATTCCGTGACAATCAATCTGTCAGTTATATCGAATGATATTAAAGACTTGTAAAGAATCAATGAAATCCGACAATCGGCGCCACGGGAAGTCAGCAGAAGCTTCTGTTCAGAATACAATCCGTGACCTCCGGTGGAAATAGTCCCGTCGCTTCCCGGCCATTGCTTGACGACTGGCAGTATCACTTCTAAACTCGCTTTTTGCAAATGTGAGAGTGCTGCAGATGATCGGGCACGGCAGTCTGATCGGTATTCTCTGATGTTTGCAGGATCGCTTAATGCACATTTCCAAGGAGCCTGGTTGGTGAAAATTCAGGTGAACGGTGAAACCCGCGAGGTTCCGGCTGAATTCACAGTCGCCGATCTGCTGGTGGAACTGGCACTGCAGCCAAAGTATCTGGCCGTAGAACGAAATTTAATTTTAATTCCACGCGAAGAACATGCCGCCTGCGCATTGCAGGAAGGGGATCGCCTGGAAATTGTAACGCTGGTAGGTGGTGGGTAATTAATATGGCAACAATCGGCAGCACAGAATCGTCCCTCATTCTGGGAACGCATCATCTGAATTCCCGTCTGATCGTAGGTACGGGTAAATACTCGACCTACGAACTGATGCAGGAAAGCCTCGAAGTCAGTGGCGCCGATGTAATTACCGTAGCGGTCCGCCGCGAACGTCTGATTGATTCGGATGGGCGCAATATTCTCGACTTCATCGATCTGGATAAATACACGATCCTCCCTAATACCGCCGGCTGTTTCTCTGCAGAAGATGCCGTCCGCGTCGCACGCATGGGCCGCGAAATTCTAAGAGGACTGGAAAACCCGGGTGCAGACTGGGTCAAGATCGAAGTGCTCGGCGATACCAAAACCCTGCTCCCCGATCCGGTCGCGACACTCGAAGCCACAAAGCAACTGGTCGATGAAGGCTTTTCCGTTCTCTGTTACTCAACTGACGATCCCATTACCGCGAAGCGGCTCAAAGAAGCCGGTGCCACATCCGTGATGCCCGCGGGCAGCCCGATCGGCAGTGGCCAGGGAATTTTGAACCCGAACAACATTCGCATCTGCCTGGAATATCTGAAAGAAAACGATCCGGATTACCCGGTGATCGTCGATGCCGGCGTCGGAACTGCCAGTGATGTCACCATCGCGATGGAACTGGGCTGCGATGGTGTGCTGCTCAACACGGGCATCGCCGGTGCAAAGGACCCGGTACGGATGGCACGGGCGATGAAGCACGGCATTGAAGCGGGACGCGACGCGTATCTCGCCGGCCGCATCCCGAAGAAACTGTATGCCACCGCTTCCAGTCCGGAAACCGGCGTGATCGCACCCAAGGGTTAACCGATCGCTTTCTGACGACTATTCAGACTTCTTCGACTTTGATTTCGAGTCAGAGGCGGGCTCTATTTTCCATGCGGGTTGACGCTTCGCCACGATGACCACGCTGAGCTCGTTCAGTCCGGTGATGCCTCCGACTTCGCCTTGAACCGAGCTCACTTTCCACGTTGCCGTCGCATCGCGAACACCATCATCGGCTAATGCTTGATTCAGTTTCGCGAGCGCTCCTTTAAGGGCTTCGTCATATGATCCGCTGTTGGATATCCCTTTAAATCTACGCATGCGCGGGTGGGCTTTCTGCTGTACGTCTTTGAAGAGCTTCTCTTTCACTCCGTCTTCCACGCCATGTATGCGAATCCCCTTGACCCAGGACGGCATCCCTAACCAGCGGTCTCTGGCTTTGACTTCAGAGATGACGGCAATGGCGGGCTGCGTGGGTGGCAGCGCTTTCAGATAATAGTCCTGAATGCCATCTTCGGGCGGTTTGCTGTAGCTCACGCGTGTCAGTGTCACATCGGTAAACCCGCCACTGGGAACTTCTCCGCTCACCGCAACAAACAACTGAGGGGGATTCGTTGCCAGGACCTGGATCTTTACCTGCTTAATCTTTTTGACGGTCTCTGGTTCCGCCGGAGGATCAGCAGCATATACGGAATTGAGACAGCAGTTTGTCAGAATCAAAATCAGTAAAGCACAGACGCTCTGTTTGAACTCATTCATGGGACACCCTTAGATAGTGTTAAGACACATAATCTCTCTGTCAGGTACCAGCGCATGCTGCCTGACTGTATTCAAGACGCATTTGAAGCCACCTTCAGTTCCGGGAAATCGACATTGAGCCGCCATGTCCGGCCGACAGTCCCGGATAAGCTCTCTATCTTGCCTCAATCATCTGCCACTGATCTTCCTCCGCGAAGGGATCGATCAGGTGTGCCAGGCCGGCGTCAACCAGTTCCTGTCCCGAAACGAACTTGCCGGGCCGCGTCCATTGATCCAGCAGACTTTGTTCACAACCGAAAAGCTGCGCCTGCAACCGGTCGAAATCCGATTCCATAATTTTGAAATGCCGCGCCCATTCTGCTGCTTCTTCAAAGCGAACATCGTCTTCACTCTGCCAGCGGATCGGGTGAAACAGTAACGTCGTATAAGTGGTCACAAAGCGATGTCTGCAGGCCGCAAAAGGCAGAATCGCAGCGGACGAGCATTCCCCCAGAGCCACGCCAGCGACATTTAATTTGCGCAAGCGAATCAGGCTGGCAAGCGTCAGGCCGGCATAGACGGAACCGCCGGGGGAATCGAAGAAAATGGTACCTCGACTGCCGCGCGGCAATTCAACAACCCGCGAGACCAGATCGGATTCTTTATCACCCAGATCACCGGAAAGAGCGATTTCCCAGGCCGGTTCTCGATCCCGTGATCCCGGATTCCGCAAACCAGACGATTTCCCGGGATATGATTTCAAAGGGGACAGGGTTCGCGGCCGTCGTTTCGTATTCATTGTATTCAGATATGTCTTCAGATAAGTGAAAGGCGTTGTATTTTTCTCAAGCTACTTAGGATAACAGATCAAAAGGCCATTTCGCAAACTGAGTTCCGGTTCAGTTCCAGAAAAAATCTCTGAAATTGCCTGTGCGACTTGGCGCAGCAATGCTGTTCAGCACACAATAACTGACAGTAAGTTACTAACCCGTTATGGACAATTGCCTTTTGAGGAATTTTCGCTGTGAAAATCTTATTAAGTATACTCTGCCTGTTTGTTGGCTTCAGCTCCGTTGCCGATGCAAAAGATGCGCCCGTTCAAATCACCAAAAACGGTACGAAAGTGAATGTGACCATCGCTGGAAAACCATTCGCCACTTATCACACAGGCAGCGATCTGCCTAAGCCGTTTTTCTCTCCCGTACGTGCCGCGGATGGTACAATCATCACGCGCTCCCTGGTCGATCCTGAAGATCACCCGCACCACAAAGGAATCTGGGTGGCCGTCGATGAAGTCAACGAAGTCGACTTCTGGGCAGAAAAAGGTAAGATCAAAAACAGCGAAGTCAAAGTCATCAAAGCTGCCGGCAATCCCGCTGTTATGCAGGTGACCAATCAGTGGCTGGGTGAAGACGGAAAACCAATCGTCACCGAAACGACTGTGATTTCAATCTATGCCAACAGACTTCTGACTTATGACATCACTTTCAAAGCAGGTGACAAACCGGTCGTCTTCGAAGACACCAAAGAAGGTCTGTTTGGGATCCGTCTGCCGAATGGCATGCGGGAAAAAGAAGAGGGCAGCGTCGAGAATAACACTGGAATTAAAGGCACAAAAGACAACTGGGGCAAACCAACCGAATGGATCGACTACTACGGCCCGCTTCACGGCAAACTGTATGGTGTGACCCTGATGGACTCTCCTCAGAACTTCAAAAAGTCACGTTACCATGTTCGTAATTACGGCCTGTTTACGATCAGCCCGTTTGGCGATCACTCTTATACGAACAAGAAATCACCAGCCGACCCCAAACACCTGAAAGCGGGTGGCACGTTCAATCTCAAGTACGGCCTGTATATTCATGAAGGCAATACTCAGCAGGGTAAAGTCGCTGCCGCCTATCAGCAGTTTCTGAAAGTGACCGGCTCCAAACCTGCTGATAAAAAACAAACCGCCAAACCACAGCCCAAAGCGAAAAAAGTTTCAGTGGCTCCGAAAAAACCAGCGGCTCCTGCCAAGAAAGTCGCTGCGGCTCCTTATGAAGAAAAGAGCGCCCCGGTAAAGCCCATTCCCGAAACAGAAGCGGTTTCCAATCCCGACTGCAACTGCTGCCCGGCTCCCGTGCAGCGACGCCGAGGCCTGTTTCGGCTGCGACGCAACCGCTAAGAGTGTACTTTAGATCACTTCACAGCCAGCCAGATCCGTCTGTGGTCTGAATAATCGGAGATTCCGTTAAAAGATCACAGTCTGTCTCTGGCTAAGCGCGTGCTGTTCATTGCGGGCCGTAGCCTGCTTGAATAAGATCAGCTTCATTGTTTTTGCCTTAAGGAGCATTCAGGCGAACCCCGGCTCCTTGGCGCAGATCATACCCTGCAGGATACGTCAGGATCGATGAGCAATCGGCGGCTCTCGATCCGGTCTGTTGAGTCTGACTCAGGCTGACCGAATCTACTCCTGACCGCGCGGGATCCACACAAACGTTATTTCGGTACTGCAGCTTTCTTACCAAGGACATACTAAGGTGTTACGAACACATACCTGTGGCGAATTAAGAACAGATCATGTCGGGCAGACGGTCACACTGGCGGGCTGGGTGATCCGTGGTCGCGACCATGGCGGCCTGGCTTTTATCGACCTGCGCGATCGCTACGGAGTGACTCAGATCGTATTCAACCCCGATCGTGACGCCGCCATGCATGAACTGGCCCGCTCTCTGCGCGCGGAAGACGTCATTCAGGTGTCCGGCGAAGTGGTACTGCGGGATGATCGGGAAAACGAAAAACTGGCGACCGGAAAAATTGAACTCCGTGCTCACGAGCTGAAAGTGCTCAACAAAAGCAAGACGCCTCCCTTTGAACCGGGCACGAGCGAGCTACCCAACGAAGAACTGCGTTTGACCTATCGCTTCCTCGATCTGCGGAGCGAACGTCTGCAGGAAGCGTTAAAGGTCCGCCATCGCCTGACTAAACTGACGCGCGACTATTTTGATGAGCATCAGTTCCTGGAAATCGAAACACCCATCCTGGGTCGCAGCACACCGGAAGGGGCCCGCGATTACCTGGTTCCCAGCCGCGTCCATGAAGGCAGCTTTTATGCATTGCCTCAATCGCCACAGATTTACAAACAGATTCTGATGATTGGCGGCTATGACCGCTACATGCAGATTGCCCGCTGTTTCCGCGATGAAGACCTGCGTGCCGACCGTCAGCCGGAATTCACACAGATCGATCTCGAGATGGCGTTTGTCGAACAGGAAGACATCCTGACATTAATCGACGGCCTGATCGCCCGCATTCTGAAAGAGCTGCGGAGCATCGAAATCACCGAGCCACTCCCCCGATATGACTATCATGATGTGATGGAAAAATATGGTTCCGACAAACCGGACCTGCGGTTTGGCCTGGAACTGATTGATGTGGGTGAGATTGCTGCCAGCTGTGACTTTGCCGTCTTCAAGAAAACCATGGAGACCGGCGGCCGCGTCAGAGGTTTGAACGCCAAAGCCGCCGCCGACCGTTATAGCCGTAAAGACATCGACGGCCTGACCGAATTCGTCGGCGAGTATGGTGCCAAAGGGCTGGCCTTCTTCAAGGTCACTGATGAAGGACTGCACTCCCCTATCGCGAAGTTCTTCTCCGATGAAGACAAGCAGAAGATCATGGAAACCATGAATGCGGAAGTGGGAGACCTGCTGTTCTTCGTTGCCGACCAGTGCGCCGTCACTTCAGCGGCTCTGGCAGCTTTACGAAACCGGCTGGGCAAAGAACTGGAACTGTATGGTCCGGATGATTTCGAGTGCTGCTGGGTCGTCAATTTCCCGCTGCTCTCTTACAACGAAGAAGAAAAACGCTGGGACGCCGAGCATCATCCCTTCTGTCAGCCTGTCGAAGAAGACGTGCAGTACTTTGAAAGTGACCCGGCCAAAGTGCGGGCACAATCGTATGACCTGGTAATGAACGGTTATGAATTAGCCAGCGGCAGTGTCCGTGTGCACGACCAGAAAGTGCAGCAGACCATTTTTGACCTGCTGGGAATCTCGGCAGAAGAAGCAGAGGAGCGGTTCGGCTTCCTGCTGCAGGCATTGCGATACGGCGCGCCACCTCACGCCGGCGCCGCTCTGGGCCTGGATCGCCTGGTGATGCTGCTCTGCGGAAACGATAATATCCGTGACGTCATCGCGTTCCCCAAAACTCAAAAAGCAGCCGACCTGCTGAGTGGTGCTCCCTCAGAAGTCGATCCCCACCAGCTCCGCGATCTCCGGATCAAAGTTGACATTCCCAAGTAAGGGATCTGCGGGCATAATAGGGTGACACCCTTTTAGGAGAACGGAATGAAATTTGTCACCCCGTTTCTGTGTTCGCTGGCCTGCCTCACCCTGATGGCCTGCAGTGAAGCGGCACCGGAAACCGTCGCAGCCGGTGAATCGACTGAGCCAACAGAGTCGCTACCGCCCGTCATCGCAGAAGTTTCATTTAAAGAGGCCCGAACAAAATCGGCACCGGTCCCGCAGACCGGTTTCTGGCCGCACTGGTTGGGGCCGAACTTTGATGGCATTTCGAGAGAAACCGGCTGGCGCACTGACTGGACCGACAAACCACCTGAAGTCAGCTGGCGCAGAAATGTGGGAACCGGTTACAGTTCGATCTCTGCTGCCAACGGCCGCCTGTATACGATGGGCCACAAAGAGGGCAACGAAAGTGTGTATTGCCTGGATGCAAAGACAGGCGATGTCATCTGGGAACAAAGCTACCCGGCGGAACTGGTCAATCATCTGAACGCCGGCGGCCCCGGAGCCACGCCGACCATTGATGGTAATTTCCTCTATACGAACAGCCGCGATGGTCGGTTAATCTGCTTCGAAATCAAAACAGGCAAGATCATCTGGGAAAAGAAATTAACTGAAGCCTACGATATGGAAGTCCCTGAGTGGGGCTTTACCTGCTCGCCGTTGATCCAGGGTGAAAAACTACTCATCGAAGCCGGGCGACTGGTCGCGCTGGATAAACGCACGGGGAAAGAGATCTGGAAATCCACGCCTCACATGCCGGGTTATGGAACACCGGCTCCCTTCGAAGTGGAGGGAACAAAATATCTGGCCCTGCTGAATAACGACTGCCTCACAATTACCCGCGCCTCTGATGGTGTCGAAGTCACCACCTTCAACTGGCCTTCCCCCTTTGATACGAATTCCACCACACCCATCATCGACGGCAAAACGATTTTTATCTCGTCGGGTTACCATAAGGGTTGTGCGCTGCTCGAATTTGAAAATGGGAAACTCACAGCCCGCTACACAAATAAAGACATGAAGAATCACTTCAACAACTGTGTGCTGTTTCAGAAACACTTTTATGGCATGGACGGGAATTCCAACCTGGGTCGCATCGTTCGTCTGAACTGCCTCGATCAGCAGACGGGTAAAGTGAAATGGCGCGAAGCTGGATTTGGCTGCGGCTCTATTTTGATTTCAGATGGCAAACTGATCATCCTTTCCGATGAAGGAACCCTCGTCACTGCCAAAGCGTCCCCTGAATCCTATCAGGAAATTTCCCGATTCAAGGTGCTCGATCATCAATGCTGGACGGTTCCTCTACTCTGTGGCGGACAAATTTACTGTCGTGACTCAGCAGGGAATATTGCCTGTGTGGATGTCCGGCAACAGGCGCTGGATCAATAATCACGTACAATAATGGCGGTTGATCAGATCGTTCTGAACCCAGAGCAGTTTGTTGAATGCCAGTAAGGTTTTGACTTCTGTTGCGCGCTCCAGGTTCAGCCCAAGGATCGCATTGATTAACGCGGTTGAAACGAATCCCATCAGGGCATTCATCTGTACGAGAGGCACGTCCAGAGCCGGACTACCTGCTTTGGGAGTATGAATTTTTCCCACCAGATCCAGGTACTGCACCATTTTTTCGTCATACGGACGGGTGACCAGCACTTCCAGATAACGGCCCAAGTGCTGCTTGCGAAACTGAATCATCTCGTGATCCAGCGTCAGGGTTTCAAGGCTCTCAGGAGTTTGTCCCTCGTAACCATACTGGCGTGGCACAAAATGGCGTTTTGTGCAATCATATCGGAACAATTGATCATAGACTGCATCCACCAGCGAGGGGACCAGTGGTGCGACCGCCTCTGCGGCTGCGTGAATTGCGTGAACATCGTTTTCCGTAATTCCAATAAATTCCACCAGATACTGAAAGCGATAGCCTAAATCTGATTCCAGTTTTTCTTCATCAATCTGCTTCATTTTTGATTTCTCCCAGACTGGAGCGACTATAATAATTTGAGATTGAATTGAAGAATAACAAACGCCATAATAGACATCAATGTCCAATTATCGTTTAAAGGACCTTCCTATGTTTTCCCAGACTGTTGAATATGCACTCCGAGCGATTGTCCACCTCGCGGATCAGGCTCCCAACCCTTGTACTACTGAACAAATTGCAAAAGCCACCAAGGTACCCCAGGCCTATCTTTCAAAAGTGCTCCAGAGTCTGCGTCAGTCAAGCGTCGTGCATTCACAGCGGGGAATCGGCGGTGGTATCTCTCTGGTCAAAACTCCCGAGGAATTGAGTCTGCTGGAAGTCGTCAATGCCGTCGATCCAATCTGCCGCATTAAGACTTGCCCGCTGGGTTTAAAAGGGCATGGTGCCAATTTATGTCCGCTGCACCGTAAACTAGACGATGCCATGCGTGAAACAGAAACCGCTTTTGCAGAAACAACACTGGCTCAAATCCTGCTGTCTTCTACCAGCAGCTACCCCCTGTGCAATGAACCTCACGAGCGGTTGACCCAAGTAGGTGGCCCAACAATCGCTCCTTCAAACTGATCTTGAGCTACTCACCAGCCTGATTGAATTGCATTTGTTTGACGCTGTTGTCAGTCTGCATTACCTGTCCGTCAGGCCGGGCCGCCTGTTCAAAGTGAGCCTGTTGTATCTGCTGTGAATTCTCATCCATCTGGTTTGGCTTCGGTTCAGTTTGAGTCGCTGAGACCTGCTGCAATTCAGACCGGGCATGCCGCGCGAGCTGTTGCTGTTTCACTTCGCGTGCTTTCCAGCGCCCCGCCAGATGACCGGGGATCACAGTACCCGCTTTCACTGCCAGATCTCCATAAGGCAGGAAGGGAGTTGCCGCCCCTGCGATATAAGTCGCGTAAGCCGGATAGAGCACCTGGTACGCTTCTTCTTCCAGCTCATAATCTTTTTCCGCGCGCAGATAACCTAATGCATCATTGGTGGCAATCGCTTCCGGCCAGAGTGAAACGATGGGCAGTGCGCCCGCAACCGCATACGTGCCTTTATATTTCCGGGTTCCAAAATCTTTCGCGTGTCCCCCTTCATGCAACGCGACCGCGGGATGATCGGAATAGAGGCTGATCGTATTGGTAAACGGATTGTAGTTGTCGCCTCCAATAATCCGTCCGGGCAGCAGCGTATAGGAGAGAGCCGTCAAAGTGCCCGCGGTATAGCGCCAGCCCCACCCAACAGCTTTATTCTTTCGCAGTCGCTTCCATTCTCCCACCGGATCGTATTCATTAATGCGGACCTTCACCTGCTCCAGCCCGTTCTTTTCCAGGTAGGCAGCAATCGTCGCTTCGGTTTCCGGAGAAATGTTATGATTATCGATCCGTCGGTCCCACAACAGAACTTTCCCGGGAATCCCGACAACCCAGCCAATGCCATCAATGACAGGTCTGCGTTTGCCTCTCGCGATCTGGGGCTCTCCTTCTGCGAGTAAAGGCTCGGGGGATTGGATCAGAGCGGGCTGGTAGACATAGGGAGTTGTAGCACAGCCTGTCATCGTGGAACAAAGCAGGCAGAAGCCGAGCAGCAGCCACATGGTTTTTTGCGCATATTTTCGCTGTAGAAAAGACATCAGAAAACAGCCTGGAAATGGAGTTTGTGAGAGAGGTGGGTGCTCTGTATCAGGAGGTTCTTTTTGAGGCAAGCCCGTTTTCTGAATCGCGCGAATTCAGGCGTTCATTCGGCAAAGTTTGCCGTTTCAATCGGGCCACTTTTCATAAACAGGCGAAAAAACGAGCTGAACAGCGGAATTCCCGCCATCAGGATCCCCACCCCCAGAAAAAACCAGCCAAACAGATAATAGAACCAGGTGGTTTTAAAGACGCCCGGCTCCAGCACCGCTGCTTCCGGATGCAGGGGATCATAGTACACGTTCACGCTCTGTTTGACCGGATACTTTTTGACGGTATTCTGAGCCAGCGATCGGTCGGACGTGGAAATATCACTGCCAAACCAGACCGTTTGCGCTTCAAAATTTTTGCCTTCGATCTGGTAGTGATACACGACATGTGCAGAGTAAGTAGACGAATTCGAATTACTGCTGCGATGTGATTTCACTTCCGATTTGAGGACTTCGCCTGTTGTCACAGGCCAGCTGGTACTGGCGCGGGCCTGTTCGAGGAGTGGGAGACCTTTCTGATAAGCCATCACATAGCCGACCATCAGAAAAATAAACCCCAGAAAGATAATAAACTTACGTCCGACTCTCTGCATGCGGTCTCGATTTGCAAGCATTTCCAGACTCCTCTCTCTGAAGTTCGTATCTGACTTTGATTCCAGCTGATTTGAAGTTCAACGGTCGCCAAACATGTCACCCAGGCCGCCCAGTACAGAGCCTTCCCCCACCGAAGATCCTCCGGCCGCAGGCGCGTGTGCCAGTACGCGATCGGCCAGCCGGGAGAATGGCAGGCTCTGCAGAAGTACGGTCCCATGTCCACGAAGCGTCGCGAGAAACAGACCTTCTCCTCCCAGAACCATCGACTTTAAATTACCGGCCTTTTCAATGCTGTAGTCAATGTCGCCAGTAAACGCGACAATACAGCCTGTATCCACGCGGAGCGTTTCACCGTTGAGTTTCTTTTTGATGACGGTCCCGCCCGCATGCACAAACGCCATTCCATCGCCCCGCAGTTGCTGCAGAATAAAACCTTCCCCGCCAAAGAACCCCGAACCCAGACGTTTATTAAAGGCCATCGTGACTTCCGTGCCTAAAGCGGCACACAGAAACGAATCTTTCTGGCAGGTAATCGCACCCCCTACTTTATCCATGTCAATGGCGATGATTTTTCCCGGGTAAGGGGCAGCAAATGCCACGCGCTGCTCGCGCGATCCCTCGTTTGTAAAGTGTGTCATAAACAGTGACTCACCTGACAGCATGCGTTTCCCCGCTTTGAAGATTTTCCCGAAAAAGCCTTCATTGAGTTGAGATCCATCACCCATTCGTGCTTCAAATCGGATCCCCTCCTCCATGTAATTCATCGAGCCGGCTTCGGCAACCACCGATTCTCCCGGATCCAGAATGATCTCCACGATCTGCAGATCCGAACCGAATATTTCATAGTCCACTTCATGACAACGCATAGGATTTCCTCTTACCTACAGGCACTCAGATAATGTGATCGTCCGTCCTAGAATCAGAACGGTACAACCGGGGGTATGGTTTAAAATAAAGCAGGGAGAGACCTCAAATAATGTCAATCTTTTCCGAATACGCGAAGATTGCCGATTTTGAGTGAAGAACTAAATTTCAACTGGTCGATTGTATGAGTTAAGGATTCTGCATTTCAGACCACGATTACAGTCTCCGGAATAATGGACAAAATATCATTTTAAGGATCTAATTCACAAGAAATGTCGGGCTTCAGCCAGGAAAATGTAGAGACCATCTTCACCCAGACGGGTGAGAGTCTGTCTGCACTTGCTGATTCTTTCAACCAGTGTTTCGATTATCAATATCGGCTGGAAATGGGAGAGTCTGGTGTCTGGTCGCCTGAAGAACTGGAGGAAGCTTTCCAGGGTCCCGGTCTGGTTACCCTGTTTCGAATTGGTGGCGAGGCAATGGTCGGGCTGATCCCCGCGAGTCTGCCTTTACCAGACTGGTATTCCGAACCAGGTGACTCGCAGACATCACGTCTGCAGACACTGGCACTGGAATGGTCAATGAACCTGATCCCGATGGATCTGGGTGATGTTGACGAATTTAAAACGTATTTTGTAGACAGTTTATTAAGCGAAGTAACCGCATGTGCTCCCAGTGAATGGGCAGCATTGATGCGTATCCATTTTTTTTCCTCAGAAGAAGAGAGCGACGGCCAGAGCCCGAGTGCTGTGATCCCTGTAATTTGGCCACTGACGAAACCGCCAGTTACAGAATCCGTTGAACCGGAAGCCGATCCAGCACCGCAGCCGTCCCCTTCCTCTACTCCTCAAGCGACGCCACAGATGGTACAGGCAACTCCTGCCAACTCGAACCGGAATCCCCTTAATCGGATCAGTAAATTGCCGGTGCAGGCAATCGTGAAACTGGCATCCAAAAAAATTGAGATGAACCAGTTACTTTCCATCTGCCCCGGTTCCCTGATCACCTTTGACAAGCCCTGTGAAGATCCCCTGGAATTGTATATCAACAATCAGGTTTACTGCCTGGGAGAGGCTGTCAAAATTGGTGAACATTTTGGTTTGAAAATAGATCGCGTCGGTTTCAAAGAAGAATACGAATCCAAGATCATCGAGTTTTAAAGTTGAGCGAAACGACTCCCATGATCCTCTGATTCATCTGGCAGTGGCACCAGATCATTCGATCTTTCAGGAATCAAATGCCGAAAAGATGACGAATCAGCAGTTCAGGTACCTGATTAATTGGATGAAAAATCGCTGAAATTGAAATTTTCTCAGAACGAATGACGAGGCTAACGCGTATGATAATAGTAGTTCCTTATTTTTATAAACGAATTCCTGTCTGAGATCACTTATCACTTCTTCACCCTGATTCAGACCGCTGGAATTCCAAGGTAACAACAAGCTCCTAAACAGTCACTTCAAAAAGGTTTAGGACTAGAATCATAATATCGTGCTCAAGCGAATCTTGCACAGGGCCTACGACTCGCAATGATCCGGCATTACTTTGCACCATTCCGGGTGATTTTGAATTGCGCTGTTGCCTGCCCGATTAAACGTTCGATATCATTTCACACATTGAATCATCGCTACTTTTAAGTGAACTTTAGACCATGGGCTCCGAGTCAAAATCAGAACGATCGATGACGGAACAGGAATCTCTGCCCGAATTTTTCGCGCGGCCTGTTCCTGATGCGGAAGGTCCAGAGACGATTATCAGTCCGCTGGAGCCCATCCCCGCGCCTGACTCGAATCGTGATAAAGGCAGCGCCCCGGGAAATTTTGCCCGCTCTTCCATCTGGAACCGACTGTTCCCTCCCACAACAGAGGATCCGGAAGCTCCAGACGATACAGCCAGTCCATCCGGTATGAAGCTGGAACACTTTGTCATCCGGGAACGCATCGGACGGGGAGGCATGGGTGCCGTCTTTCGCGCCATCGATACCCGCCTGGACCGTGTCGTGGCGTTGAAAGTATTAAGCCCCGGTCAATCGCGCGATGCGGGATCGGTCAAGCGATTCCAGAACGAAGCCAAGTCTGCCGCCCGACTCGATCACGAAAATATTTCGCGTGTGTTTTACATCGGCGAAGACCAGGGTCTGAACTTCATCGCCTTTGAATATGTTAAAGGGACCAACGTTCGCGAGATCATTCAGTCGCGTGGCATCCTCCCGGCAGCAGAAGCCGTCAATTATGCTTTGCAGATTGCCTCCGCGCTGAAGCACATCAACAAAGCGGGCGTGGTGCACCGCGATATTAAACCGTCCAATATCATTATTACCCCTGGTGGTCGCGCCAAACTGGTCGACCTGGGTCTGGCACGTAAGGAAAGCGATAATGCATCCGCCGACCTGACAACAGCCGGAACCACACTGGGTACGTTCGATTACATTTCGCCCGAGCAGGCCAAAGATCCGCGGAATGTAGATGTCCGCAGTGATATCTATTCGCTGGGCTGTACCCTGTATCATATGCTGACAGGAGAGCCTCCCTACGGGGAAGGTACCGTGCTGCAGAAACTGCTGGATCACTCGGGAAAAAATGTTCCCGATCCGGCAACCATTAATAAACAACTGCCACGCGAACTTTCGCTGATCGTTCAGAAAATGATGGCCAGTGATCCGGAAGATCGCTACCAGGCTCCCGAAGAGCTGATGTACCAGTTAATGCAGGTCGCCGGGCAGCTGGATCTGCGCGGCGTGAATCCAGAAGGTCTGGTCTGGACCTCTCCAACAAACTCGCGGCTCGGTTTTCTGGAAAGACATATTGGCTGGATTGCCACCGCGGCTGTCCTGCTCATCATTGTTGTCCTGCTCGACCGCTATCCGGCATTTAACCCTGCCTCAGTTAATGTGACTCAAGACAACAGTCAGAAAAGTGATGCTTCGATCAAGCCAGCATCGAAAAAAACCGAACCGCAGACACCAGAGATGGATCTTGCCATCGCGAAAGTGGATACTCCCATTACACCAGCCATCTCCAGTAAAGAAATGGTCGGTTCTCTGACTGCCCCCGCACCAGACAATCCTGAATCAGTCACGAAGGCTGTGATACCAGAGAAAACAACGACTGCCAGTGAAAGCATCGAAGAAAACCATTTAGCAAAGATGAACCTGGAAGAGGATAACAAGCCTCTGAGCGAAATTTTTGACAACGTGCCACTCCTGTCAACGAAAAGAACCATCAGCGAACTCCTGGACGCCGGAACCAGCTCCGGACCTGGTTCTGCAGCGGGGAACAAGGTACTGCGGGATGACACGCCCGATACGAAGCTCGCCTTGTCTGAAAGCAGCCAGAATAAATCCATGGTTCCGCTGGCTCCGGCCATCGAAGTGCCGGCAGAAACAGAACCCGATCCGTTCCCGAAGAAAAGCGAAAATGAATTTCGCAAGATCGAGATTCCTGCCATCACCATTATCAATCCTGATGGCACCGCCGGCCAGGATTTTAAAACGCTGGATGCCGCCTGTGCCGCCGCCGATGATGGCAGTATCATCGAACTCGGTTTCACCGGTATTCGAAAAGAAGCCCCCATCCATATCAATAACAAACGCGTGCGGATTCGCGCCGCCAAAGATCGGAAACCGATCCTCCTGTTCGAATCGGTCGAAGAACCAGCCGAAGGGTTCCAGACCCACATGATTCAGATTGCCAATGGTTCCCTGGAACTGTTTGAGCTGGGAATTATGGTGGACGTCAAAGATCTCAACACGGATTCCTGGGCGATCTTCTCACTGAAAAATGCGCATGACATTCGCCTGCACCAGGTCACTGTCACCTGTGCCAACACCACCAGCCAGCAGGTTTCCATCTTCGAAATGAACGAACCCATCAACCAGGGTCTCAATGACGATTCCATGATGGGCAAACGCCAGGTGAAAGAATCGACGTTTGTAGAAATCGTCAACTCTGTGCTTCGCTGTGACGGCCACGCGTTTTCCATTCGGGAAACCGCCCCCACACGCCTGGAAATCACCAACTCTGCTTTAATGATTGCCCAGTCCCTGATTGAACTGACGGGCTGCAGCAACAAACCGGTCGAAGGCGATCACCTGGAACTGGTCCTGAATCATTCTACATTTGTGCTGGGTAAGGGGCTGTCTGTGATGGACAGCGGCGCGATTCCGCGTGAACTGATTCCGCTCCACGTCTCCGCCCGCAACAATGTATTCTTCTCACGCAGCAATGCCCCGTTTGTGATGATGAAGGGCAATACCAACGAAAATGATTTCCGCCAGAAACTGCTGACCTGGCGCGGATCCAACAATTATTTTGACCGCTTCGGAACCTTCTGGACAATTCAGTCTCAGCAGGGAACCACGGGAGCGCTCTCGATGGATGCCCTCGACTGGAAAGATATCTGGGGGCTCTCTGCCGATGTCAACAGCTACCAGATGGAAATCCCCTGGGTCGCAGACCGCCAGAAACTGATCAATGCGCTATGCTCGGAACTGCAGCCTGCACAGTTACAGTTCACCCAGCCGACAGATGGCAGCCCGACAATCACCGCCATTGATCGCACGAATGCCGGTGCCGATCTGGTAACGCTGCCCGAGCTGCCTCGAGTGATTAAAGCCCCCCGAACCGAATAAACGCCGCTTTTCTCCTTGAATCAGGAGTTGAGCCGGTAAATCAGGTCTGTCTGATCTCTGCAGAAATGTGTATGATAGCAGAGGTCTGTAGCCTGTTTCCGAACGAACTCACTCTCATTCCTGCTTCACGCGGCTGCTTATTTTGTATTCATGGTATGTTGTTCTCCCCATTCTGAATATTCTAAAACAGTGACCGCTTACGGACGGTCTGTGTGGTGGATTCGTGTCTGCCTGCTGGCTCTGGTCATCTTCACACCGGCAATCAGTTCAGCCGATGACCCGACGCACTCTTATTTCGAAGGCCTGCGTCAACGGCATCTGTTCGGCATTGCAGAAGGTTATTGCTTAAATCGTCTGGCACAGCCCCGAATCACCGACACGGAACGAGCACGCTACACACTGGAACTGATACGCACCCTGGCAGCGCATGCGATGTCGACGCAGGGCCAGGAACAGGAGGAACTCTGGAAACGCGCAGAAGAAACCATCGCAGAATTCAGCCAGGAACATTCCGACTGGTCTGACACGAACGTCTTTGAAGCCGAGCGGGCACGCAATGCGGCACTCAAAGCCGAAATCCTGTATTGGCAGGTCAAAGCAGATCCACAAAATCAAACTCTCAGAGAGTCAGCCATCAGGGAGTTGACGCAGGCGATCACCCGACTGATACAGGCGGAAACACGTTTAAGTCAGTTACTGAAAAAATCGGGTGCCTTCAAGAAATTTACCGTTCTCAAGACAGCCACCATCCGTGATACCCTGCTCGACTTTCAACTGCTGATCGCTCAAACGGAAATGAAACGTGGGGATTTGTACGAAGCGAACAGCCCGCAACGGAAAGCAGCTGTAGATGCCGCAGAAAAATGGCTGGAACCACTGTCCCGCCGGGCAACGACCCTGCAACTCACCTGGCTCAGTAAGCTCGCGTTGATTCAATGCGAACGGATTGATGGCGACACCGCCGGCGCAGCACGAGGCATCCAGGCACTGCTCAAAGAAAAACCGCCGGCGTATCTGAATGAGCCGCTCTTTGTGGAATCCATGCACATTCTGCTGCAGGAAGGAAAGGCACAACAGGCGGCGTCACAGATTATCCAGTATCGCCAGGATCACGGCAGTATTTCCAGCGAACTGGGTTACCTGGAAATCACCGCGCTGATCCAGCTCAGAAAAATCGCGTTAGAGAAAAAACAGGAAGCTTTAGCAGCTGAAATCTGGCAGCAGGTTGAAACACGTTCAAATTTTCTTAAACAGATGCAGCCGGGTTACTGGTCACAGCGGGCCTGGATGCTCGTCGATCAGCAGCATCAGGTCGATCAGTACGGCAGTCAGCTTTCTCAAAGTCTGAAACAGGCTCAACTCCTGTACGCGCAGGGAAAAATCGAACAGGCCATCGAAGCCTATTCTAAGACGGCACAACAGGCGACCGAGGAAGGAAAAGGCGATCTGGCATTTGAACTGGCCTTCACGAGTGCCTCACTGCAGCTGCAGGCGAAACAGTACCAGGAGGCAGCTAAGGTATTTCAATCGCTGTCCCGGAAATACAGTACCGCGCCCCGCGCTGCAGATGCAGGCCTGCTGGCTGCCTGGTGCCTGGGTCAGCTCTACACACAAAGCCGCACCAGATCGCGCAGGCTCGCCTACACAACCGCGCTGGAAGAAGTTCAGAAACAGTTTCCCGGCAGCAAGAGTGACTTTGAAGCGGGCTGGATGCTGGCACGACTGGAAGAAGCGCGTTTGCAATATTCCAAAGCACTCGTGCTGTATGCCGAAGTTCCCGACAACCATCCCCGGGCGGCTGACGCACATCTGGGAATCGCCCGCTGCTACGAACAGATCCTGCAACGGCTGACATCCCTGGGTAAATCGACAAAAGCCTGGCGGCAGGAAGCTATCGATGTGCTCGAAAAATACCTGGCAAGCTTCCCCGATGAATCTGACCCGCTGATTCTGCAGTCACAGGCAGACATCGCATTACGGCTCACGCAGATCTACCTGAATGATTCACCCCCGACATACGAGAAAGCCAGTCGGCTGCTGGAATTAATTATCAGCAGCGCCACGCGCAGTATCACAGAACTCAAACGCAATAATGAGCATACAGAAACCAGTGTGGCGCAGACGGCAAAAGTGATTCAACGCTGGAATGACATCTCGAATCAGGCGCGGCGTCTGGAGATTATCACACTGGCCGGTCAGGGAAACCCGACCGCGGCCCGCTCGCTGGTAGAGACCCTGGAGAACGCAGGCACAAACGAACTGCTGGCAGTCCTGAATGGCGTCTCACAGATCAACCTCGACCTGTCCGCCGAAACGCGCTACGAACTGGGACTGCTGCAATTGAGATCCGCTGAGAAGCTGATCAGTCGTCGCGATGAATTAACTCCCCCGCAACGACAGCAACTGGATCTCTGCCTGGCGGAAGCATACATGGCAACAAATCAGCATATCCGGGCGCTGGAGTATTACCAGGAACTGTTGAAACAGTCGCCCCGCGACAGCGCACTGGTCAAACAGGTCGCCACACTCCTGGAACGTTGTGGCACAAAAGCCTGTCTGCGGGAAGCAGCCCAGAAATGGCGACAACTGGAATCAGCAGAAAAACCAGGCAGCATCCCCTGGCTCGACGCCCGCCTGCATCTTATTCAGACCACGTTCGGTTCCGGCAATGAAGCCGAAGCCAGAAAACTGCTCGGCGTAACGAAGCTGCTCTACCCCGATCTGGGCAATCAAGAATTAAAACAACGATTCCAGGAACTGCAACAACGCATTCAGAAGTAATATCGATTTCTGTTCCATTGGTGAATCATGAATCAATCGAACCCTCTATTTAACAAAACCATGTTTTTCTGTGCTGGCACAATAGCCCTGCTATTCACGTGGTTCATTGGTTGCCTTGTAATCACTGACAGTAAAGGCCCTGGAATCAGTACCATAACAGGGTGCTTCCTGTTTGCCCCTGCAGGAGGCCAGCTGTTGTCTGCAAAGCAATACCTGTTGAGTTTTGCCACATTACTGCTTTGTCTGGGTGTCAGCTTAGCTACTGGCATCTTGATTGGAACTCATTTGATGAGCCTCAGTCTCACCAACAGCCTGGTGGTCGGCGGGATCGGCGGACTGCTGGGACTCTTGGAATACGGCTTATTATGGGCGATTCAACACAGACTGTTTTTCCGCTCTCGTTAGTGGTTGCACAAGAAATTCAGCGGCAGGAAATAAAGTATGAGCCTTAGATCTTTGTCATGTGATGTCGGCTTTGCAGACGCCGAATTTGATCAGTATGTCAAAGTGCATTCCCAACTGAAGGTCATCATCGTCGCTTGGAATCATATGAAGATTGAGCTTGTCTTTCAGGATGTCATCCAACTGTTAGATCAAGGGATCGGTGATATCGCAGATGTTTGTGTGGAAACTACCCAGACGGATTTACTGGCTTCCGCACTCAACAACATGTATGAAAGCGTCCCCACAACACATCCCTATCAGGAATATGTCTTTATAAACAATGAGGATTCCTGCAGTCTGTCTATCATAGCAGCATCCGTCGTTGTGAAGGTGATCGCTTAAATTTCTCAATCTCCACTACTTTCAGATACATGATCATTAAGAAATGAAACACCCTCTCCTGACAAACTCAGAACTGGAATGGTCGGATGTGGCGGCGAACTGTCGCATGAATCGTGAGCGGGAAATCACAGGCACGAACAGTTATACCACTGACCTGAAAATGAATCCGCTCGATTTTTTAATGGCACGTGCCAGAACACACTCCAACGTCCGCTGGCTCGATTTGTGTTGTGGTTCCGGCCGGGCGCTGATTCAGGCGGATGAATATTTTCGTACACAACACCAGTCCATTCAGATTCAGGGGATTGATCTCGTCGATCTGTTTCAGCCTGTCGAAAACTCTACCTCCACGCTGCAACTGGAGACAGCATCACTGCATGACTGGACGACCAGCATGAAATACGATCTGATTACCTGTGTACACGGACTGCATTATGTTGGTGATAAACTGAAACTGATCGCCGACGCGGCTCGCTGGTTGAAAGCCGATGGCACGTTCATCGCTCATCTGGATCTGGATAATCTGCAAAGCAGCACCAGCAACTGGAGTTCCCGCGAGAAACGCGAATTCCTGCAACGATACCACCTGGATTTCAATCTACGCAGACGTACGCTGACCTGCCGAGGACATCAATCGATCGATTTTCCCTGTCGTTATCTCGGTGCCTCTGACCAGGCGGGACCCAATTTCACCGGACAGCCAGCCGTCAATTCGGTATATGAATTTCTCGACACTTAAGGCAGACCCTTAATGGCTTTTCTGTCGAGCGCGGGGAATGACGGTCGCCAGGCCGCCATCAACGCCGAATACCTGGCCGGTGACCCAGTCATTGGCAGGCTGCAACAGCCACTCAATCATCGATGCGACCTGTTCCGGTTTCCCAAGTCGATTCAAAGCGTGCATGCTGCTGGACATCGACTCGGCTGCCTCTGATTCCCACAGATGCCGGGTCATGTTGGATTTGACCAGGCCGGGGGCCACCGCATTCACACGAATCCCGCGCCCGGCATACGAAGCCGCCGCCGAGAGCGTCAGGCCAATCACCCCTGCTTTGGCAGCCGCGATCGCTTCGTGATTGGCCAACCCTACCCGGGCCGCGGCAGACGAAATCAATACCACCGAGCCCCCCTGTTTTCCCATCACCTTCGCGGCACTGCGAACCGTCTCAAAGGCAGACGTCAGATTGACGGCCAGTACCTCGGACCATTCTTCATCCGAAGTCAGGTGAGCCGGCTTTAAAAAGACCGACCCGATGCAATTCACGGCACCATCAATGTGATCGTAAGTCTCACGGGCAGACTGAATGGTACGTTCAATGGAGCCCGGCTCAAGGACATCCAGGCTCAGCGAGGGTGCAGCCAGTTCATCGGACAAATCGCGCAGCACCTGTGGATTGCGGCCTGCCAGAAACACCTCATGGCCTGCCCCTTTGAGACGACGGCTTAGTGTCGAACCAACCGCGCCGGTGGCGCCCAGGATCACCAGTGTTTGTGAATTCAGTTCTGCAGTAGTGGTATTCATCTTACTTCTATCCATCCGTTTTTTTGAAACTGCCTGAAAAAGTCATTCCCAATTCGCATGTTGTGACCATAATCCTTCAGGAATCTTCTAGATCAGTCTTTGAGATTTCATAGACAACAGCACCCCGATTTCAACCGCGACTTTTCAAATTCGATGAAATGGAAACAGATGTCGACAACTTCACTCCAGGACGAAGCGATCCAGATCATACGCGCGTCGGATGGCATTTATCATCTGCATACCGAGACCGTGATCCCGTATGCACTGGAGGAAGTTTTCGCATTCTTCGCCGAACCGGAAAATCTCGAGGCACTGACCCCACCCTGGCTGAATTTTGAGATCACGACACCGGCTCCCATCGAAATGCGTGCAGGCACACTTATTGATTACCAACTCAAGCTGCATAGCATTCCCGTCAAATGGAAAACGGAAATCAGCGAATGGGAACCCCCTTACCGATTTGTCGATCGGCAATTAAAAGGCCCGTATCGACTCTGGCATCACGAACACACATTCACAGAATGCGAAGCTGGTACACAGGTCACAGACGATGTCCGTTATGCTGTTTTAGGAGGCGCACTGGTCAATAGGCTGTTTGTACAGAAAGACGTCGCACGCATCTTTCGCTATCGCCGGGAGCAACTGCGTAAGTTCAAACCGGCATCCAGAGAAAGAACAGCCAACTAAAATTCACCCACCGGTTCGCCGCCGTTGGGTGTGCTGAGGGCTTTCAATACACCCGGGTCAATGTCTTCGGAAAGAAAGCGCACCGAGCCATCCCCTAGTAATACGTGGGTTCCCCCTTTAAACATACTGCCGAAGCCGCGCGGATTGCGATTGATGCCCTCAGTCGGATCGCGAAAGTTGGTGGGATCACCCCAGGCTTTGATGCCCGATCTGACTTCGCCTGCCAGTATTGTATTAGAAGTGCCATCTTTTATCTTACGTAAATCCATGCCGGAGTTCGCGGATAAGACATGACTGTTGGCAGCATAGTGCGCGGGTTTGTATCCTGCCGCCTCCCCCTCTGCTTCAGTAAAATCATAAGGCATCCCCGGGCTTTGCAGCAGTATGAAATTGATTTCGAACGTCTCTCTGTTATCGTCGGCCGTCCAGGGCTGACCGAAGTTTATCTGCTCATACAGGGTTTTCTGATCCAGATACGGTAACAGCTGCGTGGCCCAACTGTGTTGCGGCTGACCTGCAGTGTCGAAGCTGCCGCCAACGGGAAACTGGCGATACGTATCATGATAGTTGTGCAACGCCAGACCAATCTGCTTGAGATTATTTTTGGATGTTGACCGCCGGGCGGCCTGGCGTGCGTTTCCCATATATAACTTTTCAAAGATCTTGTCTTGTGTCGTCGCCATCCAGAAAAATTGATGCGTCACGCTGATTACACAAATGCCACTGACCGCCAGCAGCAGAAACATGGTCACCAGAGAAAGACTCCAGCGCCTCTGCCACGTTATGACTTCCGCAGGCTCAGCAGTCACTTTGGTTTTTATGCGGCGACAGTACAAGTGAAAGCCCACAGCAAACAGCAACAGCGTAGACAGAAACATGAGTGTCTGGGAAGGTGAAATCGTCAGGCGCGAGAATGTCCGTACGAGATAAGAGGCCCAGCCCACGCACGACAGGAACACAAAACGAAACGGAAAGATCAGTCCCATCACAATCAAGACGAACGAAAACAGGAACACAGATACGCTGATCGCAATCCAGCGATGAATTCCATCCACCTCTTCCTGTTTTTCCTCTGTCTCCATAACTGTCTCCCGGCAATTAATAATCGCCGACGGTCTCGCCGCCATCTGGCGTACTCAAAGCTTCGAGCACTCCCGGATCGATGTTTTGATTGATAAACCTGCCACTGCCATCCATGAATAACATGTTGGCTCCCTCCCTTCGTTTCCAGGGTCCGCCAAAACCTTGTGGATGGCGGTTGATTCCTAACGCGGGATCACGAAGATTGGCAGGATTACCCCAGGCTGGCAGACGGCTCACGATCTCACCCGCCATGATAGTGCTCGCAATACCATCGGAAATTTGATCGTATTTCAATCGGGATGCCGGATAAAAAACACGACTGTTCAATGAATATTCCGAGACTCCATAATCCGGGAGGTTGGTCTCGAAAGTGTCACGGGAATCGATCGTATAAGCAGGAATATGGGTTTTGAAGTGCGGAGCATTTTTCTCAGTATTCCAGGGTTCTGCCAGATCAATTTTTTTATACAGCTCTACCTGATCCATGAAAGGCAGGATTTGAGTCTGCCAACTGTGTAATGGCTGACCTGTGGAATTATAGATACCGGTGGGCAATGGATCTACATCGCCCGATGAATAATTCACTACCGCCAACCCGATATTTCGCAACCTGTTACGCGAGGAAATTCGAAAAGAGGCTTCACGCGGACCGGATGACTTTCCAATCACTCCTTCAGGTGCAGTGAACAGCCAGAGACCCTGATGCGCTATTCCCACCACGGCAAAACCACCGGTGAACGAGATCACCAGGAAGACGATCAGGGAAATCGTCCAGCGTACCTTCCACTGGTTTGGAACCGGGATCGTATGTTGTTGCTGCAGACGATGCAGGACGAAGCGGCCCAGCAGTTGAATCAGCAGCGCCATGATCGAAACGACGACCAGGGCCGTCACCAGACCGGAGGCAGGCACAATCACCTGGGGGATCACCCGTTGTAAGAACATCAACCAGCCCAGGAACATATAAAACAGAAATTGACTCGGGAAAGAGATCCCGGCACAACCCAGGAAAAAAACCAGGATGAAGCAGCTCACAAGCAGAACAGCAAATCTTTTTCTTTTCCTATTTTTGGGTTCAACCGTTTTATTTTCCACTGAGCGTCTCCCGTGCTTCGGCAGGCGAAATCTGTTTGATTGCACCATCGGTAAACAGGATCAGCTGCTGATCGTCTCCATAGACCGCCTGCTCAAATGCGAGCGGTCGAACCTTGTCGCTTTTCTTTTCGCCGGGCACATAACCATACCGCGCATTCAAATCACCGGGCTGAATCCAGAATTCGTCAGCGAAAGAGGCGTCTTCCATTTTCGCAGGGTAGTTGCCGTCATGGGTGGCCACGTGCATGAACAGGGCCATTCGCAGTTCGGCCAGTTTCGAACGACGCTCTTTGAGCAGCGCTTCTTTGGCTGCCTGGGTTTCCTGTTCCGATTCACTGTCTGTCAGTCGATAGGTGCGGCCATCCTTTTCCCAGGCACCGGGTGTCAGCAGCTCCCGCGCACCGGAGATCATCGTCAGCACAAACAGGAACATCAGTCCCCAGAGAAACGTCCCCGCGAGTGCTGCCTTGAAGGTGATGACTGGCAGTTTCGGGAAATCACGGGCCAGCATATTCCAGAGTTTTTTCAACCCCCAGGCACTCAGCAGAAACAGCAGCAGAAAAAATGAGATCGACTGCAGTCGCAACTGCGCGATTTCCGACAGGTCAATTGACGCACTCGGCATACCCGCCTCTGCCATGCTGCTGCATGAACAGAAAATCAATGTGCAGATCAGGATAATTCGAACCGGCATGGCGAACGACTCCGCAGTAGCGTATAGGAAAAGTATCAACATTTATCATACACTAGTTCACGTGATACGCGAGTTTATTCTACCTGCTGACTGGATGATTCAGGGACAAGTGACCCCGCGCGCGTTCAGCCGGTAGTTGACAGGATTTCCAGCGAGTTATACGATTGAAATCAAGGCCTCTCCCCTGCTCTCCAGAGAGTGTCTTATGTTAAAACGCTGTGTGGGTCGAGTGTAGGCTGCGGAAGCCGCGCTGAACTGCGCGAAACCGGAACACCGTGTGTGTTTCATTGAAACCGTTGTCCTGACTGAATGAACTTCTTTTTTGATACCTGCCCACCACCGGGAGTGCCCACCTGCGATGTCCTCAACTGAAAGTCCTCAAGCCTCGCAACCAGTCTCTCCTCCCACGCCATGGCTGCTGATTGTTCTACTGGTTGCCGTCATTCTGCTTCCGATAGTGACTTGGTTTTTGCTGCCATCCGTTCCGGCCCTGGGTCGATTACCCGAACTCTATTCGGGAGGCACATCATACCCGGCTTCGAAGCTGCTGTTTGAACGCCAGGGTGCGCTGCAGGCGGGAGTGGAACTGCCTCTGATAACGAACGTGCAAATTCTGGATTTCGACGGCGACGGCAAAAACGACATCCTGTATTGTGACGCGGGAAATAACCGGGTCGTGCTGCGTCGACTTGCCAGTGGTGGCAGTACCAGTGATCAGACGCTGATCGCAGATGTTGCTGCACCGGCGCATGCCACGCCTGTCGATATCGACGGCGATGGGGATCTGGATATCGTGGTTTCCGTGCTGGGGAATATACAACCAGACGATGGGGTCGTCGGTCGGGTCGAACTGTATGAGCAGACGCCGACAGGATTCGTGAGGCATGTGATCCTGGATGATGTGCGACGCGTGGCGGACGTGCAACCGGGAGACTTCGACGGAGACGGCGATCTTGACCTGGCGGTCGCCGTGTTTGGATACAATCGGGGAGAAGTCCTCTGGCTGGAAAATCGCGGCGAATTTCAGTTCCTGGATCATCACCTGTATAATGCACCCGGTGCGATCCATGTTCCCGTGGCCGACTATGACGGGGACGGCGATCTGGATATCGCCACCATCTTTTCCCAGGAAGAAGAAGAGCTGGTCGGCTTTGAGAATCTGGGAGGTGGCAAATTCAAAACACGACCTCTCTGGCTGACGCCGAACATGGACCTGGGGAGCGCCGGCTTGATCCACGCCGACCTGGATCAGGATGGCGACGAAGATTTGATTCTGCCCGCCGGGGACAACCTGGAAGACTTCGACGCCTACCCGCAGCCTTATCATGGCTGTCTGTGGTTTGAAAACAAGGGAGACTGGAAATTCGAAGAGCATCGAATTTCTGACCTGGGAGGCACCTATGCCGCTGCGGTTGCCGACATGGACGGAGACAACGATCTGGATATCGTACTGGCGAGCATGACCAACGACTGGTATTCGCCCGCGCATGCCAGCCTGGTCTGGCTGGAGAACGACGGTCAGCAGAATTTCACAACCTGGCAGATCGACAATCAGCCGATTCATCTGGTGACGGTTGCAGTGGGAGATTTGAATCAGGATGGCTTACCCGATATTGCTGCCGGCTCGCTCAACATGCGGAAACCTTTTGACCGTATTCAGGCAGTTCCGTACTGGATTCAAAAAGCGCAGAAAGGAGCATCGCCATGATCGTGCGTGCGATTGCCGTGATTCTGGTGCTGGAACTGGTTGCGTGCGGCTACCTGTTCGTACAACGAGCGGCCCGCCCTGTGCCAATGCTGCCCGAAAAAACGCTGATGAACCCTTTATTTGCGGAGGACATCCAGCCACTCGTAAAGCAGGTCGCTCAGACCAACAACGCCTACGACTGGATGCGCCTGGGAGAAGCGCTGCTGGGACAGGGCTATTACAGTCATGCGGAACTCTGCTTTCGACGGGTATTAAAACTGATGCCCGAGAGTCGGCTGGCGGAGAGCCGCATCGCCTACTGCCTGGAGCGAACGGGCCGGACTGCGCAAAGCAGCGAAATCTACCGGGAACTGAATAACAGTCCTGACTTCTCACGTGAAGCAAAACGGGAGCAGATGCAGTCCCTGTATGAGCTTGGCAGGAATGCGCTGCGCGAAGAAAAAATGGGAGAGGCAGAAAAACTGTTTCGCCAGAATCTGGGCTTTCTGCCGGCCCGATATCAGCTGTCCAAGCTGTTGATCCGAACCGACCGGGCAGACGAAGCGTTAACGCTGATTAATGAATCACTGCAACAGGTGCCCGGTTCACTGAAATTTCTGGAACTGCAACACCGCGCCTTTCAGCAGACCGGTGATCTGGAACTGGCTGAGCAGACCGCGCAACTGCTGGAACGCGCTCAGCATACGATTCCTCTGCACCCGGGTTCAAATTTCATTGAACCGTTCCGGCTGCAGTACGGCATTGACCGTCATGTGGAAGAATTCAACAGGAAAATCAGGAACCGTTCGCTTCCCGAGTTAGAACTGGAACTGGTCAAACTGATCGACCAGCTCAACGATTCCCCGTCAACGCACCGCCAGATTTTTCTGATGCGTTTACTGGAGGTGCAGCATCAGCAGCAACTGCCTCGCAAAATGCTGGAGACGGTCCAGAAGTTAAACAACATGGGAATCAACAACGCAGACGTATTGATGTACCGGGCAGAAGCAACAGGAATGCGGGGCGACTGGAATCAGGCAGCGATTCTGGGACGACGCGCTGGATCGATGTCAAAAGCAGCGGATATGCATCAGCGACTGTCTGATATCTTACTGCAGGCAGGAAAAACTGAAGAAAGCCAACTTGAGCAGGCACTCACATACCGTCTGGAAGCAATGGAATATTACCGAGCCGACAAGCTGGCAGAAGCACTCGATAAGATTGAACTCGCTGTTAAAATCAACCCCGATGATCCCCAGAGCTGGTACGAACGCGGTCTGATTCAGGAAGCGCGCGGGGAGAGGAAGGCCGCCCAGTCAGACTTTCAGGAATGTCTGAAACGGGCACCCCTGCATGGTCGAGCCCGCCAGAAACTGTCAGTAGAGCCTGCAACTAACTGACCATTCTTTTGGGTACCAAGCAACTAAATGTGTTCTGTTGCCCGACATTTTGACGCGACATGGCCATATCACCACTGGACTTATGTAAAATATTTGTCCCGCTTTCTTGAATTCTCAGCTTAATAGAACCATCTATAAAATTTGTTATTGAAAGTTTTAATTTTCATTACATACTATTAATAATTAAATATGCGTTCGTTAATCCGTATTATTAATATTCTTTACTAAAATTTGTTATAGGATGACGTGATGAATAAAACGAGCAAGCGCTATAACGTAAGAAAACTGTTCCGAGGCTTTACATTAATCGAGCTTCTGGTGGTTATTGCCATCATTGCAATTCTGATCGCGCTACTGCTACCAGCAGTCCAGCAGGCCCGGGAAGCCGCTCGACGCAGTACCTGTAAAAACAGTCTGAAGCAGATCGGAGTGGCCTTTCACAATTATCACGATACCGCCCGTACCTTCCCTCCCGGCTGGATTGATGGAGACCAGACTCTGGGTGATGCTTCTGAAACTGCTAACAAAAATGGCTTAGGCTGGGCCACCATGATTCTGCCTTACATCGATCAGGCCAATCTTTACAATCAGATCGGTTCTGAAACCTCAAACTTCACGATGAACTGGCAGATTGGCTATACGGGCTCAACCTCCATTCCTGCAGCCAAAACTATCATTCCCATTTTCAATTGTCCTTCCGATCCCATGGGTGGCATCAATACAGATAAGGGAAGCTTCGGGAAATCCAACTACGCCACCGAACGCATCGTACTGGGTGTCAACAAAGCGCTGAGAATGCGTGACATCACCGATGGCACTACCAACACAATCCTGGTTGGCGAAGTACGTACCGGGGATGAAACCGGAACGACCGGAAGTTGTGGCGGTGCTCCCTGTGATGAATTCACCGGCAAACTCTGGATTGGTGCCCGTACCGCTTCCTGGGGCTGGGAGCGTGGCCTGCAGGCAGAAGACGTTTACTTCATCGGCTATAATGTTCCCGATGACTTCATCAATGGAGGTGCCCGCACCGTCGCAGACCGTTTTGCACTGTCCAGTATGCATGTGGGTGGCGTTCATGTGTTGCTCGCCGATGGTTCCGTCCGATTCCTTTCCGAAAACATCGACGTCAACACTTACAAGTGGTTGAACGATGAAAACGACGGTAAGGTACTGGGCGAATTCTAATACCGCCGCCTGCGTATTCCTGGCAACAAACCATTATCAATCAATACTTGAAACTGCACAACAGCCTGAGTCATGGCTGTTGTGTGTTTCAATTTAATGAATCCTTTTTTGCTGCCGTCAGTTCAGAACGAACCAGCGAATCATTTCTTTTCATTCTATAATCCAGAAAACAAGTACGATGATTAGACGTTCCTTTACATTCATGTTCTGCTTTGCGCTTTCCTGTATGCTGACTGCCTGTGGCGGTGCTCCCGATGATCAACCCAAACTGGCCCCCGTGAGCGGTACAGTCACAATGGATGGTGCCCCGCTGGCAGGTGCCTTTGTGCGGTTCTATCCCACATCAGGTCGCGCCTCTGCAGCGAAAACAAACGAGGAAGGTAAATACGAACTGGTCTTCATCCGGGATGAAATGGGGGCTGTTCTGGGAAAACACACGGTCAAAATCAGCACTCTCGACGAAGAAAACGACCCGTTCGGCGATCAGGGGAGTGAGACGGTTCCCGAAAAATATAACAAAAAAACGACACTGGAAGCGACGGTCACCGAAGGCGATAATACCATCGATTTCGATCTGACAAAGTAAGTCATTTTCACCTGATCTGTGTTCGTCACGATTCTGGTACTGAATCAGGACTGCCTGTCGATGAGTGTTCAGCCACATGAGCAGAAGCAAAACGACACCTGGTGCGTCCTTAAAATTCACCTGTCACTTCACCGCCGCTGCGCGTGGTTAATGCATCATAAACATTGACATCAAGATTTTCGGAAATGAAGTGCACTGACCCGTCACTGAGCAGATGGTGGGCGCCCCCCTCATGGAAGCTGGAGGGCCCCCAGTTCTGGCCGATGGAATCAGGAAAGACGCCACCCTGAAAATAAGGCTGATAATTAATGGAGACCGAGCTCCCGGAATAGGAGGGGGGAGTCAGCGCCATCCAGCGTGCGGCCACAGCGGCGCTGGTACCATCAATCCAGACTGATGCTTTTTCTTCCCGCGTTTCTGCCAGCAGAATCGTGTTAGACGTGCCGTCCGTAATGTCGCGGAACCGCGATTTTGATCCAGGGTACATCACACCCTCGGCGGGAGTGGCGCCTGAAAGCCCCAACACATTTCGTGCGCCAATGGCCACATAATTGCGAATTGCAAACCGGTCAAAGCCGACCGTCGTGATATAGAGAGGATCTGTGCTATAGTTGGCTCCGGCATAGCTGGGACATTTATAAAACGCCAGAACTTCCGCTGCAGTTGCCTGATTCGCGGGATCCAGGGCAGAGACATTGTAATTTAACGAATTATACAGATTTGCCGCTTCCAGGTAAGGCAGGATCAGACTGGCAAAACTGTGCAGATGAATGTTTGGATCGTTTGGTCCCGTACCTGGATAGTTCCAGACTCCTTTGCCAAACCCGCTGGTACTGCTGGGAGGAAAGACAGTATGCGCACTTTCATAATTATGTAAGGCGAGCCCCAGTTGCTTCATATTGTTTTTACACTGGCTTCGCCGGGCTGCTTCGCGCGCCTGCTGAACGGCGGGCAGTAACAGTGCAATCAGAATCGCAATAATAGCGATGACGACCAACAGTTCAATCAGGGTAAATCCGCGTGTCACTTGTTTCAGAGCGGGTGGGCAGGTCATGGAAAGTGGCTCCATAGGGTTTGATGTACTGGGGAAGGTTCAAAATCTGCGGCGGCACACAAACACAACATTCTGACGAACATTAGAATGTTACCGGTAATAGAACGGATTGTCAAGCCGTTAACCATTCTGAAACGAAGCGGGTTGCGTTGGCTGCCTGAAGCAGATTTCTGGCGAATTTGAGTGGCGTTTTCATTGTGTTCATCTATACAATGAAGATATCTTCCTGTTTCGGCGGAGCCGTAACCCCGTTGAATGCTTTTTTATAGTGACATCTTTGATGCTCCTGCCCGTGCTCCCACCTTTGAAGCAGCTTTGCAACCGACAGTCTCTGATCTGCCTGGTCACGCTTTTCTGTTTTTTCACGACTTCGGTGGGCTTTCCGCTGGAACCTGTGGGAACGCCTCAAGCAGGCTGTCAGTGTGGTCAGGAACTGCAACGTGCGGGAGGCTGCTGCTGTTCCCGCTCGCAAGCTTCCCGCAAGTGCGAAATCCAACCGAAATCCTGTTGTGCCAAAAAACAGACCCGTTCCTGCTGTACGGGAAAATCAAAACCGGAAACATCCAAAACAGTGCTGGTTTCGGCCTGTGGTTGTGGTCACGGGCCTGCTGCGGGTTTGCTGGTGAATGACGATCCGCGTCTCCCTGCTCTGCCGAGTCTGATATTGAGCCCGACTCCCCTGGAATTCTGCTGCCTGCAGATTTCCAGTATTCTTCCCGAGCATCGTCTCACGCCGGAAACTCCTCCTCCGGAATTGTGCTGCCTCTGATTTTTAAACCAGATGCATACTGCAGACTGACCTGAGATCAGCCTGCGCACATTTCCATTTATTTTCAGGAGTTTCAAAATGAAACCAACGTATGAGTGCTGCGCAAAACGTGTGCGCGGTTTTACCTTAATCGAACTTCTGGTAGTGATTGCCATCATCGCCATTCTGATTGCCCTGCTGCTGCCCGCCGTTCAACAGGCGCGCGAAGCGGCGCGGCGGAGCCAGTGTAAAAACAATCTTAAGCAGCTGGGACTGGCGCTGCATAACTATGAGTCGACGCACCGGGTGTTCCCGCCCGGGGGTCTGGGATATCCGTATGTCTGGTCAGCGCATGCCCATCTGCTGCCCTTTGTGGATCAGGCGAACCTGCAGAATCAGTTCAATTACGATGTGCCACCACTCAATGCATTCAACTCCGGAACGTTTGACGCCACGCAAGTCGGCAACAACGACACGGCAGCCCGCGTACGACTGCCGCTAATGGTCTGCCCCAGCGATAAAGATGCCGTTCCCGGTTCGGACTATGCAGGCATCAGCTATCCCGCGTGTGCCGGCTCGGGCCTGAATGGTTCAGCAACGACCGATGATGGCTCGATCAGTAATGCAGACGGCGTCATCTTTTCGCAGTCCCAGATCCGATTCCGCGATGTGACTGATGGAACCAGCAATACGGTCGCGTTTGGCGAACAGTTAATGGGTGACGGGCAAAACACCGCCCCCCCCACCGGCAACTATCGCTTCCGTGTGGTGGAGCTCTCGGCGGGAACACAGACGACTCCTGCCGTATGTACTGCCGCTGCTGCTCCCGCCTGGTCGGGTCAACGGGGTGCCAAGTGGGTAAACGGCCATCTGGCGGACACGATGTATAACCACTGGTACGGGCCCAACTCTTCGAATCCTGACTGCCAGAACGGTTATCACAACTATGCGCTGGTCAGTGCCCGCAGTGCCCATGTCGGCGGCGTGCACGTAACGCTCGTGGATGGCAGCTGTCGTTTTGTCGGCGAGAATATCAACACCGATCTCTGGCGTGCGCTGGCAACCCGTGCCGGCGGCGAAGTGATTGGCGAATATTAAACGGTCTCAGTTCATCCGGGTCGACCTTGAGTTGGCCCGGATGACGTTTCTTCGAGGAAGTTAACATGAAAACATTTTTCTACTCTCTGTTGACCGTCTGTCTGACAGTCGCCTCCGCAGCCGCCCATGATACGTGGGTGGAAACGAATACGAATCTGATTCGGGCGCGGGATGCCGTTTACATCAATCTGAAACTGGGGAACCATGGGAATCACCACCGTGATTTTAAAATCGCCAGCAAGATTGATCTGGAAGGCTGCAGTCTGAATGTCATCGATCCAGCAGGGAAAACTTACGATCTGATCAGCGAACTGACGGATACCGGCTATGCCCCCAAGGAAGGTTACTGGCGCGGCAAGTTCGTACCAGTGAAACCCGGCCTCTACACGGTGGCGCATTCACTGGACCGGGTGGTCAATCATGGCAAACCGGTACGCGCGATTAAAAGTGCGAAGACCTGTTTCGTCGTCAGTGCCAAACTGGATCAGACGCCTTTAGAAAATCCCGGCTTTGACCAGGCGCTGGGACATCCGCTGGAACTGGTGCCCGTACTGAATCCTGTGACTCCCATGGGGCCGGGCAATCCTCTGAAAGTCCGCGTGGACTTCAAAGGCAAACCACTGGCGAATACGGTTGTCTCATTCGTTCCCCAGGGTGAAACTCTGAAGGAAGGCTTTGATGAACGATATGAACGCAAGACCGATGCCGCCGGCCTCGCGTCGTTCACACCCAAGACGGGCAATCAATATCTGGTTGTCGCGCACCATCTGGCGGAGAACGAATCGGCGGAGGATTACCAGGAGACCGCCTACGCAGCCACGCTGACAGTCTTTGTCCCGGAAGTCTGCCCCTGCTGTGGCGACTGAGGGTCCTGGTTTCTGACGAAAGCAAATTGAATTTACGCGGCGGGAGGCCTGTTTGCTCCTGCCGCGTTTTTTCTTAGCACGAATCAATTATTTAAACAATAAAGTCAACCAGACTCATCACTTACTATGAAGACATCTGACTGGCTGCAACCTCTTTAAATGCACATTGACGTAGTTCGACAGCAGACTTAGGATGCATCTCAGCTCGATAAACTGAACAGACTGACAAGAGAATGAATGCTGGAACGGAACGTATTCTCCGAGACAGTATCAGGAAATGGTATGAAGATGCATGATCGACAATCTGCAGTACGATTTTTGCACGTTCTAATTGTCTGCTGGACCGTGGCAGCGGGATTCTTCACGTTCGCCCCGATGCTACAGGCAGAGAATATTACGCGTGCGCAGGTACTGTCTTCGATCGAAAAAGCGAAGCACTTTCTCTTGAAGCAACAGCAGCCTGACGGGACCTGGCAACTGACCGGCCACCCCGAACAGACGGTTGTGCTGACCAGCTTCACGCTGCATACCCTGCTCCAGGCAGGTATGACGGCAGACAATGCTGAAATCCAAAATGGATTACAGTGGCTCCGCAAACAGGATCCGGTCAAGACTCACGAAATTTCGCTGCTGCTCGAAACACTGGCAGCCGCCCGCGATACGGACCTTGATCTGCCTCTGATGAAACGATTGACTAAGAAGCTGGAGGCGGGAAAGTCCCAGGGAACGAATGACGGTGCCTGGAGTTTTGGCGCTGACGATGTCCCGAACTATGCTCACTTTGCGGCGTTAGGTCTTTACGAAGCCGCACAACGGGGAGTGCCGGTTCAAACTGCGACCTGGCAGCGGGCTCGTGACCACTGGCTGAGTCGACAGAACCGGGATGGGGGCTGGGGATCACAGGGAAGCGGTTTCAGTCGGGGTGGCATCACGGCGGCAGGAATCGCTTACCTGGTCACAACCGAAAACCTGCTCCGCAGTCAACGATTCAACATGCATGCAGACGGTTCGCCCCGCTGTTGTGGTGAAGCGTTCAAGGACGAAGCGATCGCAGCCGGCTGTCGCTGGCTGGGAAATCACTTCACGGTGACACATAATCCAAGTACCGATGCCAATTCAGATGGATCGGTCGGTTACCTCTATTATCTGTATTGCCTGGAGCGGGTCGGCCGTTTGACGGGACGACGCTACTTCACCAGTCAGTCCGGCAGACAATTCGACTGGTATCGCGAAGGAGCGAAGTATCTGATCGCACACCAGAATCCGATAACCGGCGCCTGGGTCGGCGCACCAGCGCTGCTGGAAGATTGCCCGATTCTTGCCACCGACTATGCGTTGCACTTCCTCTCCCGGGGACTGACGCCAATCTTAGCCGGTAAGCTCAAGTGGAATGGCGCGCCTGATGCAGCCCATGATTCAATCGACTATACGCCGCAGGATGTCTGGAATCTGGCACGTTATACCAGCCGCCTGCCAGACTGGCCGCAACAACTCACCTGGCAGTCAGTCAACATGAATCGAGCCGACGCCGATGACCTGAATCAATGCCCGTTGCTGATCCTGGATGTTGCGAATGTGGACCGTTTCACCCCCGATCAGATGACTCTCCTGAACACGTATCTGCAGGATGGCGGTTGCCTGTTTGCACTGGGCGGCTGTCAAAGTGCCTCTCCCGATGCAGCCATGCAACAATTGATTTCGAAATTGTATCCCGCAGAGGAAGTCAAACTCCGCAAGCTGGAGCGAACGCATCCGGTCTATCGCAGCGAGTTTCGGTTGCTGGATCTGAAAACCGGTGATCCTCTGGTAGAGCTGTGGGGAGCAGAGACCGGCTGCCGCACCTCCATTTTGTTTTCACCCGACGATCTGGGCTGTCTGTGGGATCAATGGTCACCGCTGACTTTGCCCGACCGTTCGCCAGAACGGGAAGCCAGTATTACTCGTGCGCTGCACGTGGGTGTGAATGTTGCAGCGCTCGCAGCGGGACGTGTGCTGATCAAAGAACTGGGGCCTGAGACCTCGGCAGAGCCTGCGTCCACAGAAAAGCGGATTGAACATCGGTTATTGAACATCGCTAAAATCCGTGCCTCGAACGAATGGGACGCCGCCCCGCATGCGTTGCAAAAACTGCTGCACGCCATGAATCAGGTTTCCGGCGGCCAGTTCGCAACGAATCCCAGCAATGTTCTGCTTTCGGATCCCCGGTTGTTCAAACATCCGCTGTTGTACCTGCATGGTCGTACTGGCTTCGTGCTCAGTCCGGAAGATCAACGCGCTTTAAAAAAACACCTGTTGCAGGGGGGCGTGCTGTTCGCGGATGCCTGCTGTGGCGCGGACGAATTTGATGGCAGTTTTCGACGACTGACCGAACAACTGTTCCCGACTCATAAGCTGGAACGGATTCCCGTTGAGCATGAACTGTTTTCCACGAAAACCGGTTACGATCTGCGGCAGGTCCATTTCCGGAATCCATTTGACCTGCAGACCCGCTCAACTGAGGAACGCGTTCAACTTACAGCGCCTGTGGTTGAAGGCATCAAGATCGATGACCGCTACGTGATCCTTTACAGTCCCTACGATCTGAGTTGCGCAATCGAGCACGGTGACAAAATCACCTGCGCCGGCTACACGCAAGCTGACGCCATTCGTCTGGGTTTGAATATTGTCTGGTATTCACTGCTGCATTAACTCGAATGCAGATGATCGTTGTAAGTGACAGTGGGAGCGCAACTCGTCTTCGATCAGAAATCGAACTTGGAACTTCATGACCAGCTGTGATAGAATTTTACAGAGCGGGCTTCACTTTGACGGAATTTTTCTATGCTAACTAACCTGACACGCAAACGGTTTTTTGAAATCGATCTGCCCGTAGTTCTCAGGACGGCGAAAGTATTTTTCTCACGCCCCGAAACACAGTTACGCCTGGTGATTTACGCGCAGTGTCTGTTCACCGTCATCCTGTTCTGCCTGGTGCATGTCGGCTTCCAGCCTCTCACGACTTATCTGGTCAAGTGGAATGCAATGCACTACTGGGTGCAGTTTCTCTCCCTGGTGCCAGTGATTTCGGTCTGTTTTGGTGTCGTATTTCTGCTGCTGTTTGGCACGCATCAATACCCGATGGGAGAGTCGTGGCTCTGTTTTCTTGTTTACGCCGCCAACTTCGCCGCCTCAATGACGTTCCTGCATGCTCTGCGGTTTGCCGATCTGCTGTGAAAACAATCAGGAGCGTTGCTGCTTTTCTTCCAGAACCATCCAGTCGGGCAGCGGGATGGATTTGCTGCGGGCGATGAGTAACAGGCAACCAATGACGATCACCAGAATCGGCACTTCCACATCCAACGAAATGCGACCGGTCTGACGCAGGACAGACAGGCAGCTGGCGATGATGAAAAAGGGGCCCATCACAACCGTTGATTTATCGATGCCATTGACGGCAAAAGAAAGTACCCCAATGCCAGCCAGCCCGAGTGTCCAGATCCAGTTGATGTGGGGCACGATGCCAAGCGTCGTCAACAGCCAGCCTGTCCCGATGCAGATAATCAACAGAGGCAGGATCAACGTTTTCCGGTCGGATTTGGCTTGAACAGTCTCCAGAGCGGTCGATGATGATGATGTCTCGTTCATGGCGCTGACTTTCTATTTTCAGGAGTGAGAAAAACGGCTTATCTGACTGAAAGGCGTAGCGAGGCAGAAAACATCACGCTGTTCATAAAACATTTTTGCTAAATCTGAACATTCGAATCAGGTCGAATGCGAAAATGGCTAATCTTACCCAATTTGCACTAACCTGACATAAAAGAGTGGCTGCAACCGAAAGCGGATCTGCTACAATCTGCGGGTCAGGGCGTAATGAATTCTTCCTGAATGCAGGGACCGTTTGATCGTGACGGAATGGAGTCGTCGTGCTGAAATCACTGTTTGCAGACAAGAATCGTTTCTGGCAGAGCGTGGTCATCACGCTGGGAGTCGTGATTGCGATCATCCAGTTTGTGAAGATTGCGAAAAAGAATCCGGGTGATTTTTATCTGCATTGGCGCTCGGGGGAATTAATCGCGACCGGCGAATTTCTCTACGTCAACAATCACAATTATCCCTATCCACCCTTCTGGGGATTTGTGCATGCGCCGCTGGCCAGCTTCTCAATGCAGACGGCTTATCTGCTGATTTACCCGCTGTTTTTTATCTGTCTGTTTCTGCTGATCTGGGTTTTAAACCGCATGAGCGAGGCGCATTTCCCCCTGCTGCGCAACCAGTTGTTCTGGGTAGTGACCGCGGCGATCTTTCTGGCCAGCCGCTACCTGATCAGAGACATGCTGGAATGCGGCGTGAACCTGGCGTTAGTGGCGCTCTCGTGGCTGGGTGTCTATCTCTGGTCCAGGAAAAAGGAACTGTGGGGCAGCATTCCCCTGGGCTTTGCGATGGCCCTCAAGTGCACGCCCAGTCTGTTCTGGATCTATTTCATTCTGAAGCGTGAATGGAAAATGGCGATCTACACATTTCTGGCAGCGGCGTTTTTCACGCTCTCACCCATGTTCAAACTCGGCTTTACGGAATACCGCCGCACCTTTGAGCACTGGGGAACCATCGTCGCGCGAGGTATGCTGGAGCCCAATCCGATCCACTGGATGGGGGGCGAGATCCCGCTGGCGAATATGTCTTTCAAACCGTCACTGGCCCGCTACCTGATGCATTTTCCAAAAGAACACGAAGCCCGACTGGATACTCCCCTGTATATTGATTTCCTGGATCTGTCGCCGCAAACATCGCTGTGGATCATCAAAGCAGTAATGCTCTGCTTTCTGGTGTTTATTGGCTGGAAATTTCGCAGGCATTATGAAGACAGGAACGACGAACGTATTTTGTGGGAGTGTGCGATCATCTCGATCATGATTCTGCTCTATTCGCCGGTCACCTGGGGGCAGCATTGCGTGGGAATTTTTCCGGGTATGTACCTGCTGGTCCGTTGCGCCACCAGTCGTCAGAACTTTACCAGGCCCTTGAAAATCGGCATAGGCCTGTTTGTATTTCTGATTCTGATTCTGAACCGCACCTTTATCGGGAAGTTTTACAGCGAGGTGATGAGCACGTATCACGTCGCTACGTTTGCTTTCATCGGGATCATCTTTTTTCTGTTGAAGCGCCACGAAAATGTAACCCGGGAGCAATCTCAGAAATCAGAGTCGGCTACAGTCGCTCCTTAAAGGCTCCACCGTCTGGCAGAAGTGGCTTGCAGTCTCAGCGTATGCAATCAGGAATCGTATTGACCGAGTATGATAGCTTGCGAGGCGCTGTGGTAAAATGAAATGCGATCCGGTCTGCAGTGAAAAGTGCAGACCGCATAAAAAAACAGAGCCACCCTTTGATCAGAGGTGGCTCTGCCAGATTACCAATCGTTATTACGAAACGATCTTATCGAGGAGTAGACGCATTATTTTTCGTAGGAAGCCTGGTTCAGCTTGGAAGGCGCGGGTGGCACGGCAGGTGCGTCCTGTTGCGGGGCTGGGGCAACTTCCGGCTCTGGAGTAACTGGGCTTCCAGTCGAGTAATAAACGGGGCCACTGAACTGCTGACCGCCACGACAGTGTTTGCAGCCACGCCCGCGACAGGCACTGCAGTCACGTGTGTGATACATGCTTGGATCGGGTGGTGGAGGCAGCATGCCTGCCCGTGGTTGCCAGGTTGGTACGGTCTGGTAGTAGAAACCGAGCTGAGTAGTATCGGTCGGCATATAAATCTGCGGGTAGTTTGCAGGTCCGACAGGTCCGGGTTGGCCCATGTACTGATTGGAGTAATACCGCTGGTATTGCACGGGAGTGCGTTGAATCATCTGAGCGGAAGGAGGACACCAGCCATGACCGGGTGAAGTGTGACACTTTCTTAAGAAAGCTCTTCCTTCCCGCGAGGTGTAATTCCGGTAGACGCCATCGCCGTCAAAGCGGTTGGAATAACCGGGAGGGCAGTTGTATTCGTAGCCCCCGCCCCGCACGTGATGACCAACCTGCTGGATCTGACCATTACTGGCAGCCGTATTCTCATCTGCACTGGCGGTCAGAGCAGTGTGAGCCATGACGCCGGTCACTGCGAGAATGGCCAGCATATGCACGTTTAAGATTCTCATATCAATCTTCCTGGACCCGATTGAGGATTTTAGTGTATTAGATTATTGAACGATGCGAGAGACCGGAGTCAAACGGCTTGAAGGTACGCCCCAACCGTAGTTGTAAGTGGAATGCACATTGGGAGCCAGGGGAACCGCGATGGGAACACCATAACCCTGAGCACCATACAGACGACCGTCGCGTCCATCAAAGTAGTAGGGATCGACAGCGTAAGTCATTTTGTAGTGTCCAATGGGAGCACAACCTTTTCCACCACATCCCGTGGGAATGAAGTAACCAAACTTGCAGCGGAAAAATTCCCGCAGCGAGCCTCGTTTTCCGATTCCGGCTGAGGTTCGGTATCCTTTACCAGCACCACCGGCCCGACAATGAGGGCAATCACCGCCGGGATAGGAAGCACCATCGGAGTAAGAGTAAACGTGATTTTGTTTACAGTTACATTTATCGTGGATGTAACCCGCCTGCTGAATCGGGGAGGCTTGTTTCTGGTTCAGTTTCAGACTGCCCGGTTCGCCGGCCTGCAGGTGTGAAGCAGACAGGACTGTCATGATCCCGGCAACGACAACGAGCCCTGCTAATCTATAAGTGAAGTTCTGCATTTTAATATTCCTGATCGTTTCTCTGAGTACCTGACTCAGTGTGATAAACGTTTTCGGGTTGAGACTGTTTGTTCCTGGATGACAGCTATCTGATCATCGGCGGAATGAATCGTGGGAAGAAACCGAAGTCTGATTTATATTTTACGTTGACCCGGGTTCCTTCCAGCTTCCAGCGTTCGTGAGACCGCATGCCGAAGGGAGTCCAGATCCAGCCGCCTTTGACGTTGTAGTAGTAAGGCCCATACATGGCGTTGTATTCATGGGCATACAACATTTCCTGAGGAGCCAGTGCCTGGTTGGTGATAATGGTCCGTCCGACATAATCGGGGATACCCGGTTTAGGACTGGGGTACAGGGGTGCCTGCAGTTGTGGATATCCAGGCAGTACATTCATGCCTTCCATCACAGGCAGTGGCTGAGCGGCTTTATATTGTTTGTGATCTTTGAAATGCCCGTGACCATAGCTGATGGGGCGTGCCTGTTGCGCGTTTTCAAAGGGAGCCGGCGTCGAGGTAATAATATTCGGCTGATTGCTGACCTGCTGAATGTAGTACGGAGATGCACTGCGACGTCCCAGTGTCGGCCGTCTGGAAACAGGAGTCTGGCTGCTTCTCACCTGGGCCGTTTCCTCGGTGTGAGCCACTTGTTTCACGTGATTCTGTTTGTCAGCAGAACTGGTAAACTTACGCTTGAACCAGCTGATCGGATTATACTTCGATGATTTCGAAACAGATTCCTGCTGGACAACCGCATTATTGACCGCACCCGGTTCAGCAGCCTGTAATGCCGGCGCCATCAGTAAAAATGCCGGTAACAGTCCGGTAAGCAGGGTTACCTTCAGACTCGCCTGAGCCATAACAATCCCTCCCTGGATTTTTATTGTGGGGTTTCCACCAATGAGACTAGGTCAGAGGCTCGTCCAACCCCCGTCAGTCAATTATAATGATCAATTGTCTTCTTTCAGAACCAGTCGTGGTTCACAAACCAGGCAATGCCACTTCACAAAGACCGAAGTTCAGTTAGAAATTCTGGGAATTTCACTTTTCAGAGTTCCGGCACTTTTTGTATGTTTCAATCGCCCGACAGCGACCCTCTCAAAAAGAAAGCCACTAGTCCAAATTTCGGCTGGCAGGAATCGTCGGAATGAGTCATTTTGTAACCACAGTGACGATTCGTCCTATTTTCCCGAATTATTGTCTATTTAACGGGTTACGAGTGGCCTTATCTGTTCAATAATCGCTTCAACAGATACAATCCTCAATGTTTTCACAAACAGAAAATTTGACATATTTTTCTTAAGCTACCAGGCGAATTGACCCGAATTCTGAATAAGGCCCCCCACATTCAGAAGCAGAAAACAGTCAGAGGCCGACTGTTTTTTCGGGGCATTGATCAGATAAATTGGAGAGACCCTTGGCTAAGCGAAAATCGGCCAATAACGGCACAGCAGGCAACGGAACCCCGGGCACCGAATCAGACCGCATCGAATATGTCCCCATCAGTGATGTGACGCGACGTCGCTATCTGAACTATGCCATGTCCGTGATCACATCACGTGCCCTGCCCGATGTGCGGGACGGCTTGAAACCGGTACAACGTCGCATTTTGTATGTGATGTATCACGACTTACGACTGATGGCCAATGCGAAGCCACGTAAGTGTGCGAAAATCTGCGGGGACACCACAGGGAACTATCATCCACACGGGGATGCTTCGGTATATGACGCGCTGGTGCGACTGGCTCAGGATTTCAACCTGAGAAGTCCGTTGATCAATGGTCAGGGAAATTTCGGTTCCATCATGGGCCTGCCTGCAGCAGCCGCCCGTTATACCGAAGCACGTCTGACGGGGATCGCGGAACATCTGATGAACGAACTGCGTTATCAGACCGTGGAAATGCGTCCCAACTATGATGGCACACGCGATGAACCGGTTGTGCTGCCGGCCCGCTTCCCCAACCTGCTGGTCAATGGGGTCCACGGGATTGCAGTAGGGATGGCGACCAATATCCCGCCTCACAACCTGGGTGAGGTCATCAAAGCCTGTGTGCATCTGATCCACCATGACGATGCGACCGTGGCCCAGTTGATGAAACATATCAAAGGCCCTGACTTTCCGATGGGCGGCCGAATTGTGACAGACAAGCGGTCTCTCACCGCGGTTTATAAAGAGGGGCGTGGCCCCGTGAAAGTGCGTGGCGAATGGAAGCCCGAACCAGGCACGCGCACGAAAGGTGTACAACGACTTGTCGTGTATTCGGTCCCCTATGGTGTGGAAACCGGTTCACTGCTGTCGGAGATCGGCGGGATAGTTGAGTCGAGGAAACTGCCTCAACTGGTGGATGTGGCTGATGAAACGGATGACAAGAATGGTCTGAAAATCGTACTGGAAATCAAACCAGATGCGGACCCGGAAACCGTGATGGCCTTTTTGTACAAACACACGAATCTGGAGCAGAATTTCTCGGTCAATATGACCTGCCTGGTACCCGATGAATCGGAAGTACTCGTGCCTCGGCGTTGTGATCTGAAAGAAATGCTGCAGTATTTCCTGGACTTCCGGTTTATCTCGGTTCGGAAACGTTTTGAATACCAGCTGCAACTGCTCGAACGGCGGATTCATATTCTGAAAGGTTTTGCGATCATTTTTAATGATCTGGATAAAGCCCTCAAACTGATCCGCGCCAGCAGTGGAAAACAGGATGCCGCCAAAAAGCTGATGGCTAATTTTCCCCTGGATGAAATCCAGACGATGGCCATCCTCGAATTGCAGCTCTACCGGATTTCGAAGCTGGAAATCAACACGATTCGCGAAGAGCTGGCAGAGAAAGAAGCCGAAGCGGAAAAAATTCGAAAGATTCTGGCGTCTGACAAACGACTCTGGAAAGTGGTGGAAAATGAGCTGAAAGAACTGGCCGACGAATTTCCGGAAAAGCGCCAGACCAAACTGGGTTCCTCGGAAGAGATTACCGAATTCGATCCGCAGGCCTATATTGTTCGCGAAAATACGAACGTGGTCGTCTCGCGGGAAGGCTGGATTAAACGCGTGGGACGCCTGAAGACAAAAGAAGGCACACAGGAGTTGGCCAAAACCCGAACCCGCGAAGGGGACAGTGTGCTGGCAGTCGCACCGGGAAGCACGCTGGACCATGTCGTATTCTTCTCAAGTGATGGTGTGGCTTACACGCTGCCGATTGAACAGGTCCCTGTTTCTTCGGGCTATGGTGAACCGCTGTCGAAGCATGCCAGGATGAGCGATGGTGCTGTTCTGGTGGCAGCGGTGACGACAGACAGTCGGTTCACCCCAGAGGACAAAGCGACAAAAAAGCAGCCCCTTCCCACGCCTCACGTTTTGATCGTGACCGAAAAGGGGCAGTTTATGCGAATCTCATTCAGCCTTTTCCGGACAGCGTCGACCAAAGCAGGTCGCAAATACTGCCGCCTGGGTAAGGATGACCGTGTGGTGTATGCGGGGCTGGTCGAAGAAGCAGAAACCATGTTTATCGCCACCCAGGACGCCCGCGTTCTGCACTGTGAAATCGAAGAAGCCGCCCTGCTCTCGAATGCGGGCAAAGGGGTTAAGGGCATCAGGCTGGAAAAAGGAGACCAGGTGATCGGTGTTCTGCAGCTGACCCGTCCGAGCGACTGCCTGCGTGTGATCAATACCGCAGGCAAAAAAATGACCTTCGGGCAAATGAAATATGGAGTCACTTCACGCGGTGGCAAAGGTGTGAAAACCAGTCAGCGAAGCGGGTTTGCAGAGATCCTCTATCCGCCCATTGAAGTGGTCGACTGGGACGAACTGGGAGACGACGAAGCATAAACTGATCGTATCTCGACTTACGGTTTTCTGGATCAACACCTATAATCTCGTTTTCGTTCGCGTTTACAATAGAGAAAAATCAGTAAAACTATTATGGCAACTGCAGCAAAAACAACCGGCGCAAAAAAATATTCGGCTGACGACATTGAAGTCCTGGAAGGGCTGGAGGCGGTCCGTCGCCGTCCTTCGATGTATATCGGTGGCGTTGATATTCGCGGACTGCATCACCTGCTCTGGGAAATCGTTGATAACTCGGTCGACGAATATCTGGCCAAAGAAGCTGATACCATCATCGTCACCCTGCATAAAGATGGCGCTTCCTGCAGCGTGAAAGACAACGGCCGTGGCATTCCCGTCGATAAGCATTCCAAAACCAAAAAGTCGGCTCTGGAACTGATTCTCACGACACTGCATGCCGGCGGAAAGTTCTCTGACAAAAACTATGCCCGCAGCGGTGGTCTGCATGGTGTTGGATCCTCCGTGGTGAATGCGTTGTCTACCGAGATGGTGGCGACAGTTGTGCGCGACGGCCATCAGTACGTGCAGCGGTATAAAAAAGGCAAACCGACGACACCCGTTAAAAAGGTAAAGCCATTCCGCGGGCATGGAACCGAAATCTATTTCCGCCCGGATGATGATATTTTCCGTCGCGTGCACTTCAACGCCGACACGATTCGTCAGCACCTGGAAGATGTCGCCTTTATTCATGGCGGTTTGAAAATTACGTTCCGCGATGAAGTTAAAAAAGAGACACATGAACTCTCGCATCCGGAAGGGATTCGTGGCTATCTGGAAAAACTGACCCAGGAGCAACAGAAAAAACCTGTTCACGAACAGCTGTTCTTCGCGGAAAAGGAAGATAAAAACATTCGCGTAGAAATGGTTTTAAGATGGACCGACGCCACTGATGAGCAGATTCGCAGTTATGTGAACGGGATCCGCACCCATGCCGGGGGAACACACGAAAGCGGGTTGCGCTCGGGGATCGCCAAAGCGGTCAAAAATTATATGGACGTGCATAACATCAAGCACAAAGGGCTGGCGATTACCACGGACGACATCCGTGAAGGCGTACTCTGCCTGATCTCCGTCTTCCATAATGACCCCATGTTTCAGGGGCAGACCAAAGAGAAGCTGAATAACCCTGAAGTCAGCGGTTTTGTTGAAGGGATCGTCCGACCGCTGCTGGAAACCTGGTTAAATCAGAACCCGAGTATCGCGGATGCAGTCGTAGGGCGGATCGTCCTCGCGGCGCGGGCACGAATGGCCAGTCGCGATGCCCAGAAAGAAGTACGGCGAAAATCGGTCACGAACCGCAAATCGACGCTGCCGGGCAAACTGCTCGACTGCCGCTCGAATAAGCCGGAAGAATCAGAACTGTTTCTGGTCGAAGGTCTGTCGGCGGGTGGTACGGCGGCCATGGGACGCGACAGCCGCATTCAGGCGGTACTGCCTCTGCGTGGTAAAGTTCTGAATACCGAATCGTTGGCCATTTCCAAAATCATGGGGAACCAGGAAATCAAAGACCTCGTGGAAACTCTGGGAACCGGGATTGGCCCGAATTTTGAGATTATGAATCTGCGTTACAACCGCATCATCCTGCTGATGGATGCCGACAGCGATGGTTATCATATCAGTACGCTGCTGCTGACGTTCTTCTTCCGGCATATGCGGGAACTGATTCGTCAGGGCAAGCTGTTTCTGGCCCAGCCGCCACTGTATTGCATCAAGGTGGGTAACGAGAAGCACTATGCCCAAGATGATGCCCAGAAGGAAGAGATCGTCGAATCACTGGGAGCGAACCGCAAGTACGAGATTGGTCGCTTTAAAGGTCTGGGGGAAATGACCGCCAGCGAACTCAAAGAGACGACGCTGGACCCCAAACACCGCGTATTACTGAAAGTAGATATCGACAGCCAGCTGGAAGCGGACGCCACATTCGCACAACTGTTCGGAAAAGATGCCAGCCTGCGTTATGACCTGATCATGCAGGAAGCGATTGAAGCAGACGACATCGATTATTGATCACGACTGTTTTTAACGGCCGCTATAAAAAAAGAGGCGAATCAATCGATTCGCCTCTTTCATTTTTCAGCTCAGACTTGAGTAGTCTGACTATTTTACGGAAGCAGTTTCTGCCGGTTCGGGTGGCAGAGGCAGCTTGCTTTCATTCTTTTCGACTGTCAGGTCGTTTCCGACGGTGATCGTCAACCAGCCATCGTTGGCTTTGATGCCAGTGATGTCCAGGTAGACGGTCCGGTTTTCCAGCTTGGCTTTGACCTGTGAATCTTCGACACGATCCGGAAATGCCTTTTCCATTTTGCTGCGAACCACGCCGGCCCGAGCGATCTGAGAAGCAATCCGTTCTGGTCGAACGACGGCTGATGATTTTACATCACCGCGTGTGATGTAAATTTTGTCTCCGTCGACTTTGAACTGCAGAGGTACTGTGATAATCTGAGTTGGCACAGCGGTTTCGCCCTGCTGTTCAAAACCACAACGCAGGATCAGATTCAGCGTATTGTCTGTAATCTGCACCCGAATAGGATCGTGATCGTCGAAGGCCAGGATATTGGGTCCTTTATCTGGATCAACGGGAGGTCGTTCCAGTTTGACTTTACGTCCCAGGACATCTTCGATTGATTTTTCAAATTCGGTGATCAGGTCCTGATCTGTAATTTTACGGCCTTCCAGATTCATGCGGGAAAGGCTGTTATTCATAACTGATTCATGCAGTTGCACCACAACACTTTCATCGGGAGTGATGGTCAGTGGTGGCGAATTGGCAGCCAGTTCGCCGGTGTCCATCAGCCGGGTGCGAATGTAAAGATGCGTGTCTGTCGAAGCGAAGCTGCGGGCTGTGGGGAACAATCCATTATCCTGCAGACGCTTATTCAACTTTCCGCCGACCTCTTCATTGGCGCGGTCAATGCGTTCGTCAACTTCTTCATCAAAGCGGGGACGAACCCGATCACGCACGCGTTGTGCAGCAATTGCTTCTGCTTCGCCTTTCAGTTCAGCAGTACGACGGTAAGCCATGTTGCGACCAATGCCGGCCAGCAGGGGAATGCCGTCCAGTTTAGTGCTGGCACCAACGGTGGTGTTGTTGGCGGCGACTTCCACCCAGGCAGGCTGAGTTACGAACAGATCACCATCAAAGTTGATTTCCTTGGTACCCCAGATCTGATGATGACCAGATGTGTAAATCGTGGCCTGGCTGGTTGTACCGGAAGTTTCACTGTTTGTAACACCATTCAGTGTTAAATCAAATCGCAGTGTAGAATCGCTGGGTTTGAAATCCACGCCGATTTCGGTGGTTGTGGCCTGATTTCCGGTCACGTATGCACCCAGAATGCAGTCTACAACAGGACCGGTTTCGCAGGTGCTGTCATGGATCAGACGGTTGATGAAGTCTTCAGCAACCATGACTCGCAGATTATAGTTGAAATAATTGTTTCGCAGTGCAGTCGTAAGGGGCTCCAGTCCACCGGCCAGTTCCTGACGCAGCAGAGCATAAGCCTTACGTGCTTCGAATGCGTTCTTGTTGCTTTGAGTAGCTTCATACTCTTCGAGGTTGCTGACCAGAGTCGTCAGCTGCGTGCGAACTTTACCAGCGTCAATCTTGGTCGCACCTGGTTTGGAATCAGCCAGAAGCGCACGGACTGTTTTTTCCAGATTCTGGAACTGAGGACGGTTGAAGAATTTTCGCTGCTCGGCATCGGTTAATGCGCCCCGCTCTTCAAATTTCTTTTTGAGCGATTTCAGCAGATCCATCAGTTCAACTTCGGAATAGCTGTTTTTCAGTTCTTTCTGCAAATCATTTAACTGCAGGTAATCGACCCAGCTGTTTCCATTATCCATGCTATCCAGGTATTTTTTCAGAGCAGCAGCAGCTTTCGCCACTTTGTTCTGCTGTGATTTCAACTGGGCCGCTTTGACGGCAGCGATATCGACTTCCAGTGTTTTCAAAACCGCATCCGCGATTTCCACACGACGCTGCAGGCGGCCGGTGTAGTCAGCGAGAACAGCCTGACCTTGTGCATCCTTGATCTTTGCCTGCAGTGCTGTCAGTGTCTGCTTCTGTTGTTCCAGAGTCTGGTCTGATTCGTAGAGTTTGGCCAGCAGATCACCAACCTGTTGATCCCAAGTGGCCCACTTGCCTTCCAGTCCTTCCGGAGCTTCCGAAAGATCTTCCGGAACTTCGGGTGGTAAAATGCCCTGCAGACCCACGTCTGCTTTTTCCGGCTTCTTGTCTTCGACAGCCATTGTGGTTGTGACAACCATCGCCAGGCTGGCTAATCCTAAAACTGCCAAGCCGAGTACACCAAAATATTTCTGGTTCTTTCTGGTTCGGTTTGATTCCTTGAGAAGCATATCTGATCTCACTCCGTCGACAAAGGGATTCGAATAACGGTCTCCACCATTCACAAGAACGCGGGACACCAAAGGCCCTCATTAATGGTAGTAGGGGTGGAAACTACCGTTGTAAAATAATTTATCGTCATTTAGCAGCAGGGAATGTGTGTTGAATTCATACATCCCCACAGCCAATTAACTTTTCCAGTATCAAACTCCGCAAAACCATATCTACATACAGGTTTCAAAAATAATATTTTGAGATTGCAGAATTCCTGTTGTTTTTCATGGCGAAAATCAGGACCGGCGATACTGGCCAGACACCCTATTCCTTAAGATCGTCAAAGTCAGCCGGCCATTTTTCAACATACATCATCACAGTATCTCTGCGCAGTCTAGTGGACCCACAAATATTGTGCAATCAACCAAAGCGGCTTGTATTCGCAACATTACCAAAACATGCGAATGTTCACTACTTCTGCTCTCTGAACCTGCTTTTCGTCCTGAAAATGCCTGCGAAAACCCCTTCTTCCTTATACTAAGTGATGCAGATACCAATTCGGGCTGAATAATCAATGGGTTCGATTTGGAATTTGGGAAGCAGGACCGTACATTGGTCATTTCAGATAATAAATCCAGCTCAACGTATAAAAGGACTTTCACTTGGATTTTCAGCAGGTCCTGACGCCGCCTCAATTCGCCGCCGTCTCCCATCACCAGGGACCATTACTGGTACTGGCGGGACCAGGCTCAGGAAAAACCCGTGTTATCACCCACCGGATCGCCTCGCTGATCCATGCGCATGTTCCCGCCCATCAGATTCTGGGAATCACTTTCACCAACAAGGCTGCGGATGAAATGGGCGAACGGGTCAGGCAGCTGATACCCGACTCGCGCGTGGAGATTTCAACCTTTCATAAGTTTTGCGTCAAAATCCTGAGGCGATACGGCAGAGGGGTAGGCCTGGACAGTAACTTCTCGATTTTTGATACGACCGATCAACAGCAGCTCATCCGCTTCGTATTGAATGAATTAGACATCGATACCGTGGCGTATAATCCTTCGACCATCGCTTCGATGATCAGCCGCGCCAAAAATGATCTGATTACCGTAGATCGGTTCGTGGAAATCTATCAGGAATCGGTGGGCGATCATCTGCAGGCTGTCGCAGCTCGCGTATATCCGATGTATCAGAAACTGCTGCTCGAATCGAACGCGGTTGACTTTGACGATTTACTGCTGCACGTCGCCAGTCTGCTCAAAGGCTCCCCCGAATTACGGGCGACACTGGATGAACGTTATCAGTACATTTTAGTTGATGAATACCAGGATACGAACCTGGCGCAGTATCAGATAATCATGGGACTCTCGCTCAACACACGCAATCTGTGTGTCACCGGAGATCCCGACCAGTCAATTTACGGCTGGCGGGGGGCGAAGATTGAAAACATCCTGCAGTTTGAGCGGGATTTCCCCGACTGCAAAACCATTCGACTCGAACAGAATTTCCGCAGTACCAAAGAAATCCTTCGGGTCGCCGACGATCTGATTTCTCACAATCAGCGCCGCAAAGTCAAATCGCTGTTTACAGAAAACGAGGAAGGTTCGCCGGTCGAGCTGCTCTGTTTTCAGGATGAGCGGCACGAAGCCGACGACATTGCCAGGCGCATTCGCAACGCCGTCGATCAGGGAAAGCAGGAATATACGGATTACGCCATCTTTTACCGGGTCAATTCGTTGTCGCGCGAACTGGAGCTGGCGCTGGCCCGGCATAAAATTCCCTACCAGCTGGCAGGCAGTGTGGCCTTCTATGAACGCACGGAAGTCAAAGATCTGCTTTCCTATCTGAAACTGGTCAATAACCCCGACGATCGCGTCGCGTTCTCTCGCATCGTCAATAAACCACTGCGCGGCATCGGCAAAACGACGCAAAACAAACTGATTCGCTGGGCCGACGAGCGGGGCATCAGCCTTTTGGAAGCCGCCCATCAGGCAGCAGACTGTCCGAAGCTTTCTAAACGGGCGGCGACCATGGTGGCACGGTTTGCCAAAATGATTAACGGATTTTCAATGGCCGACTCGGGATCCGTCGCGCACCTGATGGAAAATATCATCGACAGTACGCGAATGGTTGACAGCTGGAAAGAAAGTCCGGACGAAGCGGATCAGCAGCGGATTGCGAACGTCAATGAATTACTCTCCACTGCCAAAAAGTATGATGACATTTATGGTGAAGAAACCACGCTGGAAGGTTTTCTGGAAGTCAGTACGCTGGCCAGTGCAACAGACCAGCTGGATACAGACGCGGGGCGCGTGACGCTGATGACGCTGCATGCGGCGAAAGGCCTGGAATATCCGGTGGTGTTTATTGTCGGTGTCGAGCAGAACCTGATTCCCCATGAACGGGTGCTGCGTGAAGAATTCCGCGACGGACTGGAAGAAGAGCGCCGCCTGTTTTTTGTAGGGATCACCCGGGCCGAACAGAATCTGTACCTGACACAGACACGCGAGCGCTCCATGCGCGGCCGTCCCTGGAGAACCATTACCAGCGACTTCCTCAAAGAAATCGATGTGGAATTCAACGATCAGTCGACTGATGAACTGTTCGAATCCCGTTCGCACTTCGATGAATTTGTGGAATCGGTCAAGCGAGGCGAGATTGACACGGCCGCTTTGAAAGCAGCCAACCCGGAACGTCCCCTGCTGATGACCGGGGCAGATCTCCTCAAGGATGCGCCCCAGGCTGCAGAAATCCCGCAGGGATTTTCGGTAGGTATGCGAGTCAGACATCCGCGGTATGGCGTGGGAACGGTAATGGGCATCAGTGGTTTTGCCCGCAAACGAATGGTGAATGTCCTGTTTGACGATGCCGACGAACCACAGACCTTTGTCGCCGCACATTGCCCCCTGCAACCGTTAGGATTGCGATAACCCGACACTGCTTCAAGCGGATCACGTCTGCTTGCCGATAAACCCGATTGGCGCCTGCCATTAATTCTGTGGAAGAATAAACTGGTAGTGTCGCAGTCTTTTCTCACTTAAACAGACTTCGGGTTCTCTCATGCCGCCACGTAAACGACCACCGGCGAATTCCAGATTCCAGGTCCGCAAACCAGCCGACCCCGGTGTGCATCTGGAACCCTTTCTGCATTACCTGGAAGCGGAATGCGGGATGGCAGTGAATACCGTCTCCGCGTATCGCTCGGATATCGTACAGTTTCTGGACTGGTACCGCATGCAGAAACCGGTTCCATTGAGTGAAGTGGATCTCGCTTTTCTCTCCGGCTATCTGCAGCATCTCAATCGGCGCAAACTGGCGGCAACAACTGTTTCCCGACACCTGGTCACGCTCAAGCTCTTCTTTCGCTACCTGGTGCTGGAAGGCGTGCTCGCCGAAAGTATCGCCGACCTGTTGAACTCGCCTAAGCTCTGGAAATACCTGCCGAAAGTTCTCAGTCCGGAAAAAGTCAATCAACTGCTCGCTGCTCCCTCCCGCCAGGATCGCTATCCGCTCCGCGACCGGGCGATACTGGCGATGATGTATGCGACCGGCTGCCGCGTGACAGAGATCGTCACTCTGCCTTTGAACTCGGTGAAGCTGACGGAAGGCTATGCCCGCTGCGTGGGAAAAGGAAACAAGGAACGCATGGTGTCATTAAATCCGGTGGCGATCGCTGCAGTGGAAGCGTACCTGCGTCATGAACGCCCCGTGCTGACAAGGCGCAATACAGCAGAACAGGCGCTCTTTCTGAATCGGGGAGGCAAGCAGCTGTCGCGGGTCATGGTCTGGAACATCGTCAAGAAAAATGCGGCACGAGTGGGCTGCAGTAAAGAAGTCAGTCCACATACACTGCGTCACAGTTTTGCGACACACATGATGGCCGGCGGAGCCGAGATCCGCGCGTTACAGGAACTGCTGGGACACGCCAACATCCGCACGACCCAGATTTACACGCACGTCGATCACAGTCGCCTGAAAGCCGTGCATCAGATGTATCATCCGCGTGGCTGATTAAAACGGGTCCATCAGTTTGCCATCGCCACGATTCCCCAGTTGCTCAAGCAGTCCGGGGTCAATATTTTCAGAAATGAAGCGAACCGAACCGTCTCCCAGTCCGATGTGTGCACCGCCGACATGATAACTGCCAAACCCGCCGACGTTTAACAGTGGATCGATGGGGTCTTTTTCCTCTTCCTCTTCTTCAGAAGTGGGATAATAGGAACCTCCCCAGCCGCCTCCATATCCAGGCAGATCTCGATTAATGGAGCCGGTATTCCGCAGACTGGCGCGCGTTCCGGAGAGCCAGCCGAGGTTGGTATCATCATAGAGATGCTCGCCGATAAAGATAGTATTGCTGCTGCCGTCGGTGATTTGATCATAAGTGATGCTACTGTTTAAAAACATGACTCCCGAGCTGTTCACGTCGATCGGTGCTTCATCGGCGTTATAACAGGCCGCGTAGTTTGTCTGAAACAACGGGAGATTATCATCGATGGGGACTTCTATAATGGGCCCTTTGGGATCGGAAGGGCAACTTAAAAATGAAATCGGCCTTTTGCGCACTTCGTAATTGGCTTCGGTATACACACTTTGTTTGAAGTCAATATGCCGATAAACAATCGCCTGATCGACAAACGGCATAAGTCCGCCGAGCCAGCCCATGTCATAACCTTTGGGTTCATTTTTGACAGGTCCCGTCTGGTTGTAGACACCGGCCGGCAGGACTTCAAACGCCATTTCGTAGTTTTGCAGCGCCAGGCTGATCTGCATCAGATTGTTTTTACACGTCGTACGCCGCGCCGCTTCGCGGGCCTGTTGTACGGCGGGCAGCAGTAGCGCAATCAGGATCGCGATGATCGCTATCACAACCAGCAGTTCAATCAGCGTGAAGCCGCGACGCTGCAGACTCGGGTAATATCGGGGGGTCTCTTTTTTCATCATCTGTGTTTCCTGAAACAATAATACCAACTCATTTAAAATCAGGTAAATTATAAGGACGGATCGCTGACCCGTTCAGTGTGGTCATAAAATTATTTTTTTTGTTCGGGTAATCGTATCAGTCTGATTCTCAGGATATTTCACTCGTGCCTGGATCGACAGTCGACGATCTGCTTCCCCGTCACCTTCTGTTTTCAATACAATTTCAGCGGAAGCAGCATAGCGGGTTCCCAGTTCTTCCGGATCAATCTGCCAGACTTCCCCCTGGTATTCGGGATTCGTCAATCGTCGCTGTGCAGCGCGCTCCAGAGCCGACTCGACAAGCCAGTCTGCCTGCACCTGCAACTGTTCCTTCAGCATTTGCCGTCTCTGCATTAATGTCGATTTCAGCAGGGAAGCCATCACCAGTGAAATCAACAATAGACAGATCATGACAATGACTAACACTGCCCCCTGGCGCGTTTTTTTCTTCTGAGTTCCCATTTCTGATTTGTAGACGAGACGCATATGTTTGATCCTGTCACTCGTTTTTTTTTGTTTCTTTTTCTGATTGTTTCAGCTTCAAATCCGCCAAACGATAATCATGGCCGATGGTGGAAATGATGGATAATTCCTGAACAGCCGGCCTCCCGGATTGATCTGATTTACTGTAGTTTTTACTCAATACACGCTGTAAGGGATCGGGTTCTTCAATGGAAATTCCTGCACGATGCAGTCGCTGCTGTTCAAAAAATTGAGCGTGACTCCCCTCCGGCAGATAAAAGACATCACGGTGCGCTACTTCACCCTGGCTGGAAACAACTCGGAAGATCTGATGCTGGTCAATGCGATACGTCACACTCCGTTTGTCCGGCTGTTGAAGCGTGATTTCTGTGCCCCCCTCTGCGGGAAGCCGGACGTCATCGGCGGCATGGATGTCCGCGCGAAACAGATGGGAAAAGCGCTGGAACGAAGATCCCAGCCAGGCGGCTTTACTGGTTTCCCGTTCAGCGCGGAGTATGGTATGCATGGTCGTCATACTGATGCCCATCAGCACCGAGGCGATGCCCATGGCCACCACGACTTCCACCAGAGAAACCCCCGGGGGACAGCCATATTGTCTGATCGAAATAGTAAACCCGCGTCGCTGCATTACTGCTGTTCCTTCAGGCAGACCCACGAAGTGAGCCTTACCGGCATTGCTCTGATTCCCTGCTGGTTTTTCCAGCCCAACTGGATCTGAATTTTTTTCATCTGCTTGACATCAGTCGCCTCACTGATTTTGATTTGCAACCTGGCATCAGGCAATTGTCTGACTGCACTTTCCGACAAGGCGAATTTATCCACGATTGACTGCTGTACCTGATCGAATGGTAAAGCGACCACGCGTTCCATCAGATTTTCCACTTCTACGATCGCTATCTGACGGCGTTCGGTCTGCCTGCGTTCACGATGCACCCAGTAGATCGCTGGCACCACAATCATGGAGACCGTCATCAGCAGCACGCCAGCCACCATCATCTCCACGAGAGTAAATCCGCGCCGTCGACATCGACGTGATGCGTCACGACTTGAACAGGCTCTCTGATTCTGATTTTGATTTCTCACGTTTCAACCGTTTTCTGAGGTTAAGACAGGGCATGCATGATGGTTACCAGTGGCAAAAACAGCCCAATGACGAAGATTCCCACGACACAGCCCAGTCCTAGAATAAAAGTCGGTTCCAGATATTCTCTCAGCAGCGCCATTCGGTAATTGATGCGCCGCTCGATTCCTTTTGCAATCGCTTTGAGTGCCCAGCTTAAATTTCCAGCCCGTTGTGCAGACTGCAACAGACGCACTTCACTGGGAGTCAGCAGACTGTAGTCATGCAGTGATGTCCAACAGTCGTTCCCTTTATGAACATCCTCCAGAATCGCATTAAAGCGGGCAGACAGATATGGATTTTTTGTGGTATGTGACAGGGTTTCAAATGCCCCCAGCAGGGGACGTCCTGATTCAGTAGTGATATGCAGAAACCGTAAGACATCTGGCGCAATTAAACGGGGATAATAACGCCCGGAAATAAACCGGGGACGCCAGCCATTTTCCAGATAGCCGGTATGGCGAAGCCTGAGATACATGATCAAGAGAAACAGGAATCCTGGAAGAATCCACAGAAAGTAATTAACAACCAGATCCGAAGTATGAATGATCGTCACTGTCAGATCCGGCAGTTCCATATTGAAGTCATAGAAAATTTTTTTCATCTTGGGAATGATCCAGTAACAGATAAACATGAAGACATTTGCCATGATGAGAAAAACGGTAAGCAGATAAATTCCGATGCCGGGGCGCAGGTAATCCCGTTCACTGCGTTGCTCGGCACACACTTCTGCCGCCAGGGAAAGTGCCGAAGGCAGTGTTCCTGACTCGGCTCCCGCTTTGACCAGAAAATACGCATTGGCAGGAATGACATACGGGATTTTCTCAAGCGCTTCTGCCAGGGGAACGCCACTGCGCAGCAAGTCCACCAGTCTCATGATCTGATGACGCCAATGGCCTCGAATGTCCTTCCCGAACGTTTCCAGGACGTCGATTAACGGAAGCTGCTTGTCCGCGGCGATCGCCAGAATCCGCAGTAATGCCACCTGTTGAGAATAAGAAACACGCCCGATGGATAGAATCGAACCGAGTGATGACGAACGCCTTACGTTGCCATAAATTCGATTCAGATTTTCAAAACGGGATTTCTTATCCATGAGTCTCTTAACTCGCCAGCGGTTCTCAACGTAAAAGATTTGAAATAAGTGATATCAGGACTCTGGCTGATTCAGTACAGCAAGTTCAATAATTGAATTAAAGGGGCCAGCATGGCGATGAACAGAAAGCCCATCAGAATGCCACAGAAAATGATCACCATTGGTTCAACAACAGACGAGAAGAAAGTAATGCGGACCCGCGTCTGACTGTTCAACATGTCCGACAGTGCATTCAGAATTTCGACAGAATAGCGGGGTCCCTGATGGGATGTGGTGCCTGACTGACTGGCCAGTGTCTGCAGGAACGTGGCCGGGAATATTTTCAATGACTCCAGGGAAGCAATCTCCGCCTGTCCGGACGATACCGATTCGGAAAACCGACGGCAGGCATTGCGGATTTCATAATTACTGGAACTTTCCCCGGTCATCTTGAGCGCTTCAAGGAACGGGACCTGGTTGTCAACCAGCAACGCCAGCAGATGGGAGAATCGCGAAACCGATAGACCGCTGAGCAGTCCGCCAATCAAAGGCAGACGATAGATTATTTTCTGTGACCAGATCTGACCGCGCTCTGTTTTCATCAACAGCAGATAACAACCTGCCAGCAGCAGTCCCGTAGGCAGATACCACCACCATTGCGTCCGCAGGAACAGGGATAGCTCAAACAGCCGGAGAGTCATCCCAGGCAACTCGATTCCAAATTCCCGATAAATCGATTCAAAGGCAGGCAGGATCCAGAGCATGATGCTCAGAAACATCAGCATGGCAAATGCCATCAGGATCAAAGGATAGCTGAGCGCCATCAGCAACTGGTTTTTCATCTCTGAGATTTGTCGGGTATGTGCGACATAGTCCGCCAGGATCTCGCTCATCTTCCCGGAGCGTGTGCCGGCATGGACCAGGGCACACAGTTCGCGCGGGGCCCGGGAATCCGCGAGCACCGTTTCCAGGTCATTGCCGGCATCCAGTTGTGAAGCCAGATTCTGTACCGCAGACCGCAGACGCGGACTCTCGATTTCATAGGAAACCGCTTCCAGACCGGTTGATAAAGGGAGCCGCGCACGGGTCAGATCAGACAGGTGATCGGAAATCACACTGTAGTCGCGGGACGAAAGTTTCTGACTGCCTGCGGAAGCAGACACGCCCGGCATGGAAAAAGCCAGCGCTGATTCTTCCTCTTCGATCCGTGCTATCTTCAGACCCTGATCCTGCAGCCGGCTCGCAACTTCATCCCGGTCTGCGGCCTGGATGCGGCCGGAGACATGTTTACCCTGCGAATTGATTCCCTGGTAACGATACCAAATCATCTGATAACCATCCCGCTATGCTTCCCATTGCTGCAATCATTAAACTTCGAATCAGGACAATAGCCTCTCACTCTAAGAACCTCATGGCTGGGCCAATTGTTTAAGCATGTCCGAGAACGGGAGAAATAATACCAGAGAATAGCATAACACCGTCCCTCCGCCGATGATCGCGCCGGTAAAGATTGGAAACAAAACGCGAAACCAGCGTGTATAACTGGTGGCTTTTCTCCGATACATATCTGCTGCGTTTTTCAGCGCCAGGCTGAGATCACCCTGATGATTTTTCGTCGTGAGCAGCCAGGTTAACAGCGGAGGCCAGCCATATTCTTTCGTAGAGATGACGGTCTCGGGCTGTGCTTGCAGATGCCGGTCCGCCATCAGACTGGCTGATTTCACCAGCTGATCATCACCGGTCGCTTCCGCCGCCAGTACGACCGATTCAGCAAAGGGTATGTTCTGTTGAATCAACAGTGACATCAGTTCGGAAAAATTGCCGTACCGATAATAGTTGGCAATTTTCTGCACACCGGGAATCCAGCCGATCAGGCGACTGGTCCCTTTGAAATTCAGCAACTGTGAACTGCCCGTTCTCATCCATAAGATAGCAAACAGAAACAGTACCAGCGGCGGAACCATGCCCCAGTAGACGACCGTGGACTGCATGGAGTTTAACAACTGCAGAGGCTTTGATTCGCTGAGACGAAAAATATCGTAAGCGGCATTGAACCGTGACAGCACTTCAAACAGGAAAATCATAAACAGCCCGTATGCCAGGCTGAACACAATCAGCGGGTAGACCATCGCCATACCGATCTGGCGGCGCAGGTGAAACAGTTCCCAGGCATAATTCGACATTTCTTCCAAAGCGACCGTCAGCTTGCCTGACTTGATGCCTGCTTCGACGATCACGCGATACACGCGCGGAAAACAGGCGCCTTCCGCGGCCATCGCTTCCGGCAGCGTACTGCCCCGCTCCATCCTGGTTGCCAGGTCAGCAGTGATCCGGCCGAGACGATCGGGGAGTTCATTTCCCATTTCGCGGAGTCCCAGTTCGAGGGGAATCCCGGCCTGCACGAGTGAAATAATTTCTTCATTCAGCGCGATCAGTTCATCGAGTTCAAAGCGGGTTTCGCTGGTCTCGTTCGATTCAGAATCGTCTCTTGAATTCATGGTCACACCTGCTTTTGACAGAAACGATTATTGCCGTGTCATGTTATGTTATCATTCGAATTTCAGGGTGAATTAACCGGTCACCCTTTAACCGTTGTTGCGCGTCATGCCCAGTACCCGACGTACTTCCGCCGGACTGGTGAGCCCCTGGTTCACTGCCTCTTGCGCGCGATCCCACTGGGTCCGCATGCCCGACTGGATGGCCAGTTGATGGAGTACCGTGGCATCCGCGCCATTTAAAATGGCATTCGCCACTTCGGTCTGACCGGGCTGTAACATCTCCGTCAGAACCATGCGCCCCTGGTAACCGGTCTGCCCGCATTCCACACAACCGACGGGCACTTTCCAGTGTTCGACATCCAGCCCCATGCGATCTTCTTCGGCCCGGGAAATTTCCGCACACGCACAGAGTCGCCTGAGCAGTCGCTGACTGAGTATCGCCAGGAGACCGCTGCGCAGCAGATAAGGTTCGATGCCCATGTCCGACAGGCGGCTCACCGCTTCTGTCGCACTGCCGGCATGAAATGTCGTGACGACCAGGTGCCCGGAAAGCGATGCCTGAAAGACAGTTTCCGCGGTCTCACGATCGCGGATTTCACCGACCATAATCACTTCCGGATCCTGTCTGAGCAGAGACCGCAGACCGAGGACCATATCAAAGCCCGCAGCCGGATTCACCTGCGACTGGGCAACCGTAGGCACGACGACTTCAATCGGATCTTCCAGTGAAGCCAGACTGCGAGACCCTTGAGACTGCCGAATGATTTCGCGCATACAGGCATAGATCGTGGTTGTTTTTCCGCTGCCGGCCGGCCCTGTCATCAGGATAACGCCTCCTGTCTGAGTCAACAGGCGCTGCAGTTCAAACAGGATTTCGCCGGGCAGGTTCAGGCTTTCCAGATGTTTGTAATGCCCCGAACCCACAAACAGCCTGACAACCACTTTCTCGCCGTAGAGCGTGGGAAACGTACTGATGCGTGTTTCGACCGCCTGCTCACCCGATTGCCGCAGCCGTCCCTCCTGGGGGACATCCGTGCGATAGGTCAGCAGATGCGACAGGACTTTGAGCCGCGAGGTAATCCGTGGAGCCAGTTCGGGAGAGAAGTCTGCGACGTGATGCAGCACACCGTCAATCCGCCAGTCCATCCGCATTTTGTTTTCGGATGGGAGCAGATGAATGTCGCTGGCATTGATGGCCTGCGCCTGATTTAAAATCAGATCGACCAGATTGGTGACATACTCCGGATGATTCTCGGGTTTCTCAGGCAAGTGTTCCTGGAAATGTTGGGACAAACTCTCCTGCATTAATCGCCTCGATGAAAGATTTGCTCAATCGTTCCTGCACGCTCATTGCGAAACTGAACGACGGCATCGACGAGCCCCCATTCACCCGAATGTTTTAAAGTCGCCTGTACCGAATTCCAGTCCGTTTTGATTGCCGCTGACTGGCGGGTGGCTAAAGAAATGCCTAACACTTCGTTTCCCTTGATATAGAGTGCTTTGGACCAGCCTGAAGCCTGCGGAGAAGTGGATCCCGAACTGCGCAGGCACCAGAACAGACCACAGCAGGCGAATAACATGCTGCAGACAATCCATCTTCGCTGGCGTTGCCTGCGATTTCCTGCCTGCCGGGCTGCTTCCAGAACCTGCTGACGGTGTCCGTCGCGCAGACGAACGGCTGTGCCGGCACCGGCCTGCAGCAACTGTTCTTCCAGGGAATTGTGATCTTCGAATTCAAACATTAATATCCTCATGCGTCACGGGACGCAGATAATTATCTAATTTCTGGAGCGCATAACGATAACGACTGGCCACGGTATTCGGCGATTCATCCAGCACACTGGCAATTTCCGCAAAAGTCATGTCTTCCCAGATCTTCAAGACTACCACTTCTGACTGATTCGTCGGCAGACGCTTCAATGCTTTGCGAATGACGCGCGCCTGATCGTTTTCTTCTACAATTTCTTCATCTCGCGCCCAGAGCTGTCGGCACTGAGCAAATATCTGAAACGGCTTCCGCTTCTGCAGAATCCGTAAGGCTTCGTTGCGGGTCACCCGTAACAGGTAGGCCCAGGGCTGTTGTGCGGTGGCCAGAATTTTCGGTTTCATGGCGATCCGCACCATGGTAGCCTGAATCGCATCTTCCGCATCCGGCATATTGCGGGTGACCGTCACGGCATAACGCACCAGTCGCTCTGAAGTCAAATCGTAGAGCGAACCCAGCCGGTCCACTCCCTGATCGTGCAGATCATTAGCACAACATCTGATTTGTGCTGCAAATTTGACTGGTGACTGTTTTTCCACGATGGAATTCAATTCTGCAAAGCTTCAGAAAAACTTTGATTCTCACTGCTGATTCACAGCAAGAACGTCCTGGCAGAACTGCCAGGCGGGAACGACGAGTAAAATTTGTGTGAATTCTGCACAAACAGAAGTTCCCTGCTTGTGTTGAATCGAGCCGGAAAATAACAATGACCGTTCACTCCCTTTTCACACAGTTCCTATTAGAACTGATTTGCGATATTATTTGTTTTGCTTTTCCCCGGATTTTTCATATTTTTGTAGATCTGGAGAACTTAGATTTCCGTAAGCCTTTATTTATCAGACAGTTGCTGCTTTTATGTTTTTGTGGACCGATCATCCGCGTGTTCTGAATCAGAGTCAGCGCCTCCTCGCAATTCGCATCAGTGAGGAGTGCCGGGATGGCTGCTGAAGCTGCACCTGAGAATCCGGGAGTCATCCTGATTGGGATGCCCGGGTCGGGAAAGTCGACCGTGGGAAAAATACTGTCTGAACAGACAGGTCTTCCCTTCCTCGATACGGATGCATTAATTGAAGCCGGCGAGTCAAAAAGGCTGGCGGAAATTATCTCCGAACACACCTCGGAGGGATTCCGGAAAATCGAGGCAGCATATGTCCAATCGATCCAATCCTCAGGATCGATAATTTCTACCGGCGGAAGCGTCTGTTACAGCCGCGAAGCCATGCAACATCTTGGCAGTCTTGGTACCATAGTCTGGCTGGATGTGTCACCTGAAGTCCTGGAGCAACGGGTGGCCGACGCGTTCGACCGGGGCGTGTTGATTGAACCGGGTACGACGCTGGCCGACTTATACGACAGCCGATTCCCGCTGTATGAACTGTATGCACAATTAAAAATCGAGGCGTCGCTGCTGACGCCTGAGGAAGTTGTTTCCCGGATCTGTGAGCAGTTAAGTCTCTGAATACGATCATCAACCGAAACCAAACACTTTTTTAGTAATGAAAAACGATTGCAAGCCGATGTTACCCATTCAAAACGTCAACATTCATGATTCCGTCCGCCTGGTGGCTCCACAGGAATTGAAAGATACTTACAAGCGGACCGACAAAGTCACAGAGACGGTTGGCGAATCGCGCGAGCAGATTAAACGTATTCTCTCGGGAGAAGATCATCGGCTCATCGTAGTCGTCGGGCCTTGCTCGATTCACGATCCCAAAGCCGCCATTGAGTATGCCACGCGTTTAAAAGAACTCTCCACCAAAGTGGACGACCGGATGTTCCTGATCATGCGGGTCTACTTCGAAAAACCACGCACCACGGTCGGCTGGAAAGGCCTGATTAACGATCCACACCTGGATGGCACCTTCGATGTCTCTTCCGGATTGAAGATCGCCCGCCAGCTGTTACTGCAGATTGGCGAACTGGGAGTACCAGCCGCGACGGAAATGCTGGAACCGATCACGCCTCAATACATTGCCGACGCGATCTCGATCGCTTCGATTGGCGCACGCACGACAGAATCCCCCACACACCGCCAGATGGCCAGCGGACTTTCCATGCCCGTCGGTTATAAAAACGGTACAGACGGCAGCCTCGACGTCGCGTTGAATGCGATGCTCGCCGCGCAGAGCCCGCACAGTTTTCTGGGAATCGATGCGGACGGCCAGACCTGTGTCGTCAACACGAAAGGCAATCCCTGGGGTCACCTGATTCTGCGTGGCGGACGTTCCGGCCCGAACTACTCGCGGGAACACCTGGAAGAAGCCAGCCAGAGCCTGCAGGCCGCTGGCCTGTCACCCCGGTTCATGGTCGACTGCAGCCATGCGAACTCCAACAAAGACTATCGCAACCAGGGCAAAGTCTGGAACGATGTGATCGACCAGCGCGTCGCCGGCAACGATACGATTATCGGCCTGATGCTGGAAAGCAATCTGCTTCCCGGCAATCAGAGCCTGCCCGAAGATCTGTCGCAACTCCAGTACGGCGTCTCCATCACCGACGAATGCATCGACTGGGAAGAAACCGAAACCCTGATCCTGACCGCACACGAAAAACTGTCGTAAGTGGTCTGGAACCTGCTCAACTGGTGGCCTACAGTTTCACCTTGATTGAAGCGCTTTTATAAGCCGTGTGGCCACCCGTCTCTCTTCTGGTGTGAATGATTTTTTCAGCGGAGTCACGATAGCCTTATCTGCCTTTTTCTGCTGCGCAGCGGTGAGAGGCTCGCAGGCCAGTGGCATGATACTGGAGTTCAGTAATACCCCGTCTTCAGATTTCAAGGCCACACTGATTGCTTCATCCAAAGCCATCAAACCTTTTGATACTTCTCCTTTTCTCAACAGTTCTGAAGCGATTCTTTCGAGAACCATCACTTTTATAGTACTATTTGTCCTGGAGCTGTCTGGAACCTGTGAAGCAATCTTCAAAGCTTCATCCGACTTACCTGCTTCGGAAAGGTGAGATGCAACCAGTAGCAGTGCCCAATCCTGGTCGGTTTTTGCCTGATTTTTTTGAGCAAATTCGATCGCCTTTTCGGTCTTTCCTGAACGGGCATAATTACCGGCAATGGCATCCCATAAATGTTTTTTGTGTTCCGGCGACTGGATCATATCAACAACCTTCATCGCTGATTTCAAATGTCCATTTTCTACGAGATGGAATGCAACACTATTCAGAGACAAAGGCCGATCACGCAAATGATACATCTGAGAGATCTTTTCCACTACTGCCATAGTTTGCGCTTCATTTCCTGTCTTAGCCGCGAGTTTCGCGATTTCTTCCAGGGCCGGTTTTCTATATGCCAGCATTTCACCTTTGCTCCCTTTAATCTCGTCAGCTACTTTCATTGCCCATTCAAAATCACCTGAATCTCTGGCAATGACCTTCGAAATATTCATGAGTGCAAGAAACCTTTTTGTACTATACTGGAATTCGGATATTTGAATTTTATTTGCGATTTCGAGTGCCTGCTTATAATCTCCAGACTCCTCGGCAATATGCTCGGCAATCTTCGCGAGCTCAGGATTCCTGGATCGTGGCTCGGTAATTTTGTTCGCGATTTCCAGCGCCTGATTCACATCGCCAAAGGCCAACAATGAGCTGATCACTGACCGATATGCCTGCACTGCGGCAAAATCACGATCTTTGATTAATGCAATGAATTCCAACGCGCGTTTGGAATTACCTCCTCGTGCGTATGCAACAGCAAGCTTTACCAATAATTGATCTCTCCTGGTCATTAACCGATCTATTTTCGTCCCATCATCAATTACTTTCTCATACATGCTTTCGACTGGTTGCAGTAGCTCAAATGCCTGCTGGGAATCACCCTGTTCAATATAGACCATGGCCAGCGCACACAGTGCCGCTCCCTTCTGATTCAATTCAGGAATCTGCTCCACTAACTCCAACGCCTGTTGCTGTTGCCCCTGTTGAACGAGTGACTCAGCGACGCTTTCGTAAACTCGTATCACCGACCCCTCGTTCTTCAACTTTTGGACAGCGTCGGCAGCCTCTGATATTTTTCCAGATTCAATAAGTGTAAAAGCAACCTCTTTAAAGATCGGGTCCGTCAATGAAGGATTTGTGAAATTCACAGCAGTCTGAATCGCTAACTCAACCTCCCCCATCTTCAACAGTGTCTTGATGATCGATTCCTGTGTACTGTTCTCACCGACCAACCCATCTGTCTTGGCTATCAGTTCCAATGTCGGCTTCAAGGTTTTAAGTGCCTGTTCTTTGTCGCCCGCTGACAGTTGTGCCCGGGCGATGTCGTCCAACAAACTGCAATGCAAATAAATATGTTTCTCTTGCCGTGCCATCAGCAAGGCCCACTCAGTTGGTGTCTGCCACTGGTCTGACTCAGCTGATTCAGAATCTGAACTGCAACCTGTACTCCAGACTGACGATAGCAGAACCAATGCAGGGATTGCCAGAAAGAGTGACGTATCTTTTCGTGCCGTTCGTCTCAGATTGCTCTGCTGCTTCATCTTGTGAACCTTATATCTATTGACTGGATCGGTTGCCTGTGAATGGACTTACTTAAAAACTGTGCACAAATATTATCTTCTGTGTAATCGAACACCACACACAATAGTGATCGATTGCACCATGCTACAGCAAGCTCAGATAAGACATTCCTGCTGCATTCATCCAGGAAACACAGGTTTCCCACAGCACGGGTGTTGCGAATGTAGAATCGAAGCAGGGGCTTTTCGCCAGCAACCAGAATTGAATCTGGTTGTCACTGTTTCTGTTGAGCAGCCTGCAGTAATTCTTCTGCGAGTCGCTGCTCTTGAGGCGTAAAGACGGAATAGGATTGAGTCGAAGTCCCCAGTTCTGAATTCGGGGTTCCCTTCGCCAGAACTGGAATTGCCGTGGCAAAGAAAGGGGGCTCACCAAATCGTATTGATACAGACACTACCTCTTTCAAAGGGGTGAACTTTCGATCGGGCTTGTGTACTGTATGATAGACGCTTGATTTGCGTTTTCACCAGACCAGCCACTTTGTCGAGACGGAATACAGGTTCTAAGAGGGAATCGCGGGGGCACGTCAGTGCTGTCGCTGCAGGAAGAAATAGAAATGAAAGAGTCGTTAAGCTAACAGACTATTTGAAGAGTCCCTATAAAAGTATCAAGCACAGCACATACTTCGAAGTATACGGCGACCTGTTTCCCCGCTACCGGGGAAAGAAAATCACGTTTGTCGAAATTGGTGTGCTGGGGGGGAGGCTCGCTTTTTATGTGGTGGGAGTTTCTGGGACCACAGGCCAGAATTATTGGCGTTGACATGAATCCGAACGCGAAAAAATGGGAAAACGGAGGCGGTGAAATTTTTATCGGGAATCAGGCTGACGAACAGTTCTGGCAGGAGTTTAAAAACCAGATCGGCCGGGCAGATATGATCCTGGGTGATGGCGGGCAAACCTTCGAATAACAGATTATCACGACCGAAATGCTGCTCGACATGATCAACGACAAAGGCATGCTCGTTGTTGAAGACACCCATATTTCTTATATGGACGGGTTCGGCTTTAGACGATTTTCCTTTCTGGAATACGTCTAACGTTTCATCGACTAAATCAATCAGCGTTATAGCCAGTTTGACAAGACAGCCGCCGACCACCGGGTCTGGTCGATTCAGACGTACGAATCATTCGTAGCCTTTCACATTAACCGAAGTGCATCGAACCGCATATCAGAGCGAACCGACAACGGCGGGGAGTACGACCAAGTAGAAGGTTATCGTTATTCCGATAACGCAGCTTTGAAATCGATTGATGTGTTAGTCCGGAAATTGAACTTCCTGAAGTATATTCCCGGCATCAAATGGTGAGATGCCAAAGTAAGAAGTTACTTCATCGTCAAAAGATCAAAAGACAGATTGAAGCAGTTCTTTCAAAAGTGAAATCGAAATTCCACTGACTGATCCTGGTTGACACAGAATCAAAGCAGTCCGGCCTGTTCTCACGCGAGATTTTGAGTTCCTGATGCGTCGTAGCCCACCATTCTTGAAAATCAAGCGGTGACTCTATTTGTCAGACACCATTCGTTGTAATATGACCAGATCGGTGATGGCCTATAACGTTCAGTTTCGGACAAGGAGAAACTCGTGACGGAATTAGAATGGCTCGACTGCAAAGATGGCGACCAGAGCGCCTTCCTTATGAATCTTGGAGATAACCGCAAACTGCAATTGTTCTACTGTGCTTGTTGTCGGCATGCGTATGATCTTCTCAACGACGAGCATCGAGTTCGAATTTCTCAAATGGTGAATTATTTTCTTCCCTCGCGCGGTGTGGTGCTTGGCGAGGTTTGGGAGGTTATACGAAATGCCATCGAAACCTCCGAACGGTTTGCTGACGGACACTCAACAGATGCCGAGCGAGAAAAGGCGGCCCAAAAAGCGGATGATATATCCAACCAATTTGGAGATATCGCCGCCTGTGCCCCTGTCCCGGGTGAAGACCCGAACTATGACGATGCAGCAGTCAAGATGGGTAGTGACCTCGCAGGTGCAGCTTACTGTGCTGCCTTTATTCTTCCGGGTGCTGCTGAACTTTCCGTTCGAGTCGTTGCGAATTCGGTTGCCTATGACAACGAAGCATACTACGCCGGTGCTGAAGGCACCCCTGAGATAGACCCCATGCACCCACATCTATTGGCCCGACGCGCTGAACGTTCGGCCCAATGGAAACTGTTGCAAGATATTTTTGATTCGAAACAGTAAACACAAAAGTAACGGACGAGCTCCAAAATAGAATTCGGTGCAGCCCGAAGCTTTGAACTCCTGCTACACCATGCCAGCAAACGAGTGTAAACCGCTGTAATCGCAGTTACTAACGGGGCGAATACTATTCAGGGGATGCACGTTCCTGGCTGCACATAAATATTTCGTTATGATTTTTAGACTGTGTCCAGTTTTACTGTAGCGTTTCCAGGACTGTTTGGCCCGAGTATATTAGATTGAGAGACGCTATACTTGAATGTGATGCGCTCTAGTTTCATTCGTTTGCAAATACTCAAACATATCTAAGCGATAGGATAAATTGCGAAGATGAAATCACTGACAAAAGAACTCTGGATGGACATCCCGAAACGCCGACAGATCATTTCGATTCACAACGAGGTCGAACAACTGGTCTCACAAAGCGGCGTCCAGGACGGCCTGTGCCTGGTGAATGCAATGCATATCACAGCCTCTGTCTTCATCAACGACAACGAATCGGGCCTGCATGCCGACTATGATCGCTGGCTGGAACAGTTGGCTCCATTCGATGCGGGCAGTGATCCGAACACGGGCGGGTATCTGCATAACCGCACGGGCGAAGACAATGCCGACGCGCACCACAAACGCCAGATCATGGGTCGCGAAGTTGTCGTCGCCATCACAGACGGTAAGCTCCACCTGGGACCGTGGGAGCATATTTTTTATTACGAGTTTGACGGTCGCAGGCGGAAGCGGATTCTGGTAAAGATTATTGGGGAGTAACATGGTAGCCTCCCGGTTCTGTGATACCCTCTGTTATAAAAGAGATGGCGTAATGCAATGTGCCTGGGGAACGCGATGCATATCAGCACGTCGGTCTTTATCAATGACAACAAACCGGGGCTGCATTCACTCGTTGATCCAGTTTTTCAATAACGCCATCACTTCGGTGCGGTATTTTTTGTACTCTTTTCCCTGTCCGTTACGGACCATTGCAAACACGAGATGCTGTTTCGGATTGATGACCAGCAGTGAGCCGCAGCCGCCGCCGTGTCCGTAGCTGCCTGGTCCCAGATAATGCGATTCATCCTGCAGGCCGATGCCGTATTTCATGTTTAACTCGGGCAGGTAGGGTTTGAGCGGCGTCGGCAGGATCGCGGCGTGCGTCTCTTTGGAAAAGAATTCCCACTTGCCGTAGCGGCCACGGTTGTCGAGCAACACGCCAATCCGTGCGAGACTTTCGGCAGAGAAACCGGAACCGCCGGGCAGGACGTTTTTGATTCCCAGTGGCTGAAACAGATCCCGTTCCATGGCGTCCCAGTAATTCCTGCCGCGCAGCAGTTCCAGTGCGCGGACAGAGAGAATCACGCCGACGACGCCGTACCGGTATTTACTTCCGGGTTCCCATTCGCGTTTGCAATGGGCGATCAATGCTTCATGCCAGGTATGAAAGTAGAACAACCGCTCGAAAGCGAGGGACCAGGGGAAGTGAATGCCGGTCGCGTGGACGTGTGCCGCCCGGAAGGTGAGACTGCGATCGCGGGGTGTGTCAAAGTCGGGAAGAATCTCGCCGATCGGTTGATCCAGGCGCAGGAACCCGCGGTCAAGATAGGTCGCCAGTTGTAGTCCGATCAGTGGCTTCATGGCTGAGTCCAGCTTCATAGGCGTGTTGACCGTGACAGGCTGCCCGTCGACGCTCCCATAACCTTTCGCGGCGACAATTACGCCGTTCCGGGCAATGACGATAGCCATCGGTTCGGAAGAGGCAGCGTACCAGGCGTCGAGTTTGCTTTCGATTTTTTTCTGTTGTGCAGTGGTGATTCCTACCTGCTCCCGCGGTGCGTTTCGCAATACGGGAGCCCGTTCTCCTTCCAGCAGCCTGGGGGTGGGTTTCAAAAGGGGCTTGTGGTCGAGCCCCATCAGTTTGCGTTTCAACTGCACGTGTCGGGTGGCGTTCTCCATCTGCCATTGGCCCCGTCGAACAGGGCGTGGTTTGAAATCTGCATCCAGTAGCGCTGACAGTTCGACCGCCCCCACTTCGGAGTTTTGCCAATGGCGTACCAAGGCCTTGACATCGTCTGATTTAAGAGTGGTATCAGTTGCAGGCCGTTGTGACAGCAGCCTTTTTTGAGCCAGTTCTTCCAGAGCGAGATCGCTGCCCACACAGCAGCAGGTCATCGCACGACGCAGCACAGGTCCCGCGGGCACGGGTGCTGCACCATACACGTAATAGCGGCCTGGTTCCTGTGCGGTCTGGACTTCTTCAAATCGCTCGTTGAACCAGCGCGTGGGGATCGCAGTTTGATCAACGACCCGGGCCACCTGCTGAGGATGTTCCCAGACAAGCTCCGGGAGTTTCTGGCCCTGTATGAGAACGAACCCGCCTTGCGGTGCGAACTGCTGTTCCCCGAAGCGTTCCCTGAGTTCCACATCCTTGACATCGGCCTGCGAATTCGATGCGATAAAAAAGGATATCAGCGTGAAGAAGCATCCGTAGAAACGCTGGCTGTGATTCATTGAAAACTCCCCGAACTCGCCGGCATGACGGTGATTAATGATTGACTACAGAGTCTTTCAATTCTAACCGACAAGGTTACGCGTCGATAGGTGAATTCGCGAACCTGTTGTAGTTAGACATTGTCTGCTGGTAAGCTGTATCTGGAACTGTGGAAACAAATTCTGGTGAAGAGATCTGGAGATTGAAATTGAAAACCAATTTCGACCGTCGAAATACTTTGCAGGAACTGGAAAAAGAGGACTGGGGAGAACCAGACTTCGATTCATCCCTTGTAAAAACCTGTCATCGTTTGCGACGGGTTCCTCTGAATGACTTCTCAACAGAAGATCTGCGAATTATGATCGGTCAACAGATCAGCTTGTTTTTTATTATTCCTCTTGCCTTGGAAACCCTCGAAGAAAATCCACTGGCGGAAGGCCACTGCTATCCCGGTGATTTACTGAACGCTGTATTAGGCGTCCCGGAGTCATTCTGGAATCTGCACACCGACAAGCGCGAAGTACTTCGTCGGGTCATCACCAAAGCAAACGAAATATTAGGCTCGCTGAAAGAAGACGAAACAAGAATTGTCCGCGAGGTTTTGGCGAATGCACCAGACTCACTGACCGATCCGTAACAGGAGATATTTCATTCGACAACAACGAACAAAACAACCGTGAACTTTCAAAAGCAGAAATCATCGTGGCGCACTCGCTGCGGGGGCTCTTTAAGCAGACGGCTGTGGGTGCGTCTTTTGAGGAGACCGAAGATTACCGACTTCTCATGGTTTCGGTTGATTATTTTATTTCCGAAGTCCTGGGCGAACTTTATCCTGAATGGAAATCGGATGCACTGGATGATGTGATTCCGCTGGTTGCAGAACGAACTGGTGAAAGAGAAGCGGTTATCTTTGGTCTGAGCTGGCTGATCCGTGATCAGACTGTTGTGCCTACGTATCTTCAACTGCAGATTGACCCTGTATTGGATCGCGTCAACTGGCTGGAATGTCGCATCGGCGAACGGGGGCCGCAGGGCATGATCCGCCGACCGGGGAACTCTTTCGACAGGCAACTCTATCGACTACAGGGCCGGGAAGATCTGATCGACTGGGCATATCGTGTAACTTATGGTGAGAAAAGTTCTTGATCGGGAAATTCTATCAGCTTTTAGAGTGGCTCAGCCTGTAAGTTCATTCAGCGTAACAGCGATTTTCCTGAATTGGCATGGGATGTGCGAATACCTGCTGGCATGCGATAAACGGTAAACTCCCTGCGCCCCCACCAGAAAGGTTGTGCGATGTTTGAGAAGTGGATCACGGACCAATGGACTGAAATGCCGATGGTACTGCTGTCGTGCGTGCTGACTTATGCGGTGATTCTGATCTATACACGGCTCACCGGTCTACGAAGTTTTTCCAAGATGTCTGCTGCCGACTTCGCGATGACGGTTGCCGTCGGTTCTGTCTTTGCTTCGACAATTTCAGGTTCCACGCCTACACTCATCATCGGTTTGACAGCGCTCGCCAGTCTGTTTTCAGGGCAGTGGATCCTGGCAGTACTCCGGCAGCAGTTTGACTGGTTCAGTAAGCTGGTTGACAACGAACCACTACTGCTGATGCGCGGCAGTACGATGCTGGATGAGAATCTTAAAAAAGCGAACATCACCCGGGACGACGTCTACGGCAAACTGCGTGAGGCGAATGCGTTGAATGGCGACCAGGTGCTGGCGGTCGTGTTTGAGACAACAGGTGATATTTCGGTTTTGCATTCAGCGGATCCAGATGCGAAACTGGAGCCAGACTTTTTTCGGAATGTGATCGGTGCCGAGCAGCTGTTTGAAAACCGCGAACATCCTTCTGAATCGTTAGTCAGTACCAGCGTTTCCTGAAACATTCCTTCAGACCGGACCACAACATTGAACAGCACGATTACCACACTAGAAAAAACCAAAACCGTTTCAAGCGAGACTGGCTGGCGGCGCTGCCTGTGGTACGGACTGTTTTTGATTTGTATCATTCTGTCGATCACCGCGTTTCTGCCTTTACTGTTAGTTGACTGGTGGTGGGTGCGCATCGGTGATTTTCCACGACTGCAATTATTGGTTTCTTATATCGTCGTACTACTGGCAATTATCCCGTTTCGTAAGCGGATGACGGCGAAAATTGCTGCGATCACCTTGTGCGCGGGCATCGGCATTCAGCTGTTCTGGATCTTTCCTTACCTGACGATTGCGTCCAATGAAGTCGAAACCGCCCAGTCACAGGATTCAGAGAAACGGCTGCGGATTCTGACTGCCAATGTACTGCAGAAGAACACCAATGCGGCGGCGGTGCTGGAGCTGATTGATCGCGAACAGCCGGACATCGTGGTGCTGTGTGAAGTCAACCAACGCTGGATTTCAGATCTGTCGTCGCTGGAAAGAACCTATTCTTATCATCTCACACATCCGCTCGATAACACTTATGGGATCGCATTCTACAGCAATCTGCCGGTTAAGTCTGCGGAGGTGAGAGGTCTGGTGAAAGAGGACATTCCGTCAATTGATGCCACCATCCTGCTGCGTTCCGGAAAAGAGGTGCGACTGTTTGCCATTCATCCCAATCCTCCCCGACCGGGAGAAGATACCACCAAGCGGGATGCGGAACTGGTACTCGTCGGACGCGAAGTCAGCAAAAACCGAAGTGCGATCGTGCTGGGTGACTTGAACGATGTCGGCTGGTCGCGTACGACCAATCTGTTTCAGGAAGTCAGTGGGCTGCTCGACCCGCGCAAAGGCCGGGGCCTGTTTGCGACATACGATGCCACCTCCTGGATCTGGCGATATCCTCTGGATTATCTGTTTGTCTCTGATGACTTCCGTGTGGCGGAAATCCGCACACTGCCTTACATTGGTTCGGATCATTTCCCGCTGCTTGTGGAACTGAGTTACGAACCCGACGCGGCTGTCACACAGGAAGGACCGAGCCTGGATGCCGGGGACCAGGAGGACGCTGCAGAAGCCGTTCAGTCGGCCCGGGAAAAACACCCGTCTCCCGAAAATTAATGACAGCCCACCGCGCACACTGACCGCTCAGGAACCGTTTCATTCGCTCTCTATTCGGGAAATGAACGTTTCCGGTGTACTTAAATGAAGAAAACCGAAGCTAAGTCGAGAAAACAGGCATTTGCTCACATTGGCACATCGTTTGCGAATTGAATCCCAGAAGTCAGATTGACTCTCAGCCTTTATTTCCGGTGGCGATGCAATGTAGATAGCCGCGGTTCTTTATCAGTTATTACTCTCCAGCGAATTCAAAAAGGGTTTAATATGTACCATCACGTTAAGAAGCTCATGTATACAGTCGATGTCAGTGATCCTGATCCCCGTTTCGGAAAGATGCTGCTGGAGCAGTTCGGCGGTGCGAACGGCGAACTGGCTGCAGCGATGCAATATTCCATTCAAGGTCTGAATTGTGAAGACCCTGCTCGAAAAGATCTGCTGATGGATATCGGCACAGAAGAATTGAGCCACCTGGAGGTGATCGGTTCACTGGCCCGGATGCACCTGAAACCTCTCCGTAAAAATGGTGAGGCGGCTTTGGAAGATCCCCTCATTGCAGTTGTAGGTGGAGGTGGCGTCTCCCTGAATAATTCCCAGGGAGTTCCCTGGACCTCAGCGTATATCGCAATCACCGGGCAGCTGGAAGTGGATCTGCGGTCCAATATGGCGGCCGAAGCCCGGGCCAAGATCGTGTATGAACGTCTGATTGATTATACCGACGATCCCGGTACTAAAGATGCGTTGAAATTTCTCATGACTCGGGAAATTACCCACTTGAAAGCTTTCGGCCAGGCGCTCGAAAGCATGGATAAAAAGCCGCTGGAAATCGGGAACCTGAAACCGGATGACAAGTGGGTCGATCAATATTTCAACGACTCAACTGGATCAGGCGATCTGGGGGATGACTACGAAGGTCCCTGGAATACCGGGGATGAATGGGAAGTGGTTGAAAACCCTGCCTTTCAGGAAAAATAGAAGACACCCGCATGCACCAGACAGGAGAGAAGAATCTGTCCGCTCATAACCAACCTGAGACGAGGGCACGAGCTGATGCCGACATGGGGAAGAATTTGCAAACCGATTCTTCGCATACCCTGGCTCACACGATTATAACTTTGATTATCGTCGTGGTTCTCGCCTCAGCGTTGGTCATTGCCTGGGAAATTATCCTGGCGCTGTTCATGGCGGTCCTGTTCGGGGTGTTTTTGAATCATACCAGCCGCCAGCTGAGTGAATGGACTCCCCTGCCTTACAAAGCCAGTCTGGCTGCGCTCGTTCTACTTCTGATCTGTGCATTTCTGGGCACCACTACGTTTTTCTTTGTGCAGATCAACCAGGAAATAGAAGAAGCCCGCCAGCAGATTGACGAGGGGATCAACCGGATTCAGAACTGGGCTGAAGAATATACGTCGATCAGTTCCGTCATTCACTCCACACCCATTCTGGCGCAGATGCTCTCCTCACAGAAGGAGAAACCGAACCAGGACAAAGCGGAGCAGCCTTCTCCTGCGGAGAAAGAACAAAGCGGTTCGAAACAGGAATCTGGGTCAGCGGAGAAGAATTCGCAGAACAGCATCCAGTCACTGACACAACCCGCGCAGCAGGCCATGTCGTTTGTAGGCAGCATGTTCAAATCCACCTTTGGGGTCGTCGTCAATGTAGTTTTAATTCTGTTTGTCGGGCTGTTCCTTGCCGTCTCGCCACAAACATACCGTGATGGTGTGGTCGTTCTGTTTCCACCGGAACGCAGGGACCGCATTCAAGGTCTGATGACTCAACTGAGTGACACACTCTGGCACTGGTTACTGGGACGCTTTGGTTCGATGATCATTACCGGGCTGGGCGCGTGGCTGGTCCTTTCGCTGATCGGGGTTCCCATGGCGGGCACGCTGGGACTGATCTCCGGACTGTTGACGTTCATTCCCAATATCGGCTCTTTAATTGCCTTTTGCCTGGCGATTTTAATTGCGCTCCCCAAAGGCCCCACGACCGCAGCGCTGGTTGTGCCCGCGTTTATCGGTTTACAGCTGGTCGAAAGTTATCTGATCACCCCCCTCATCCAGGAACAGCAGGTCTCGCTGCCTCCCGCGCTGCTGATTTCGTTTCAGGCGATCATGGGTGTGCTGTTCGGCTTTCTGGGTGCGATGGTTGCCTCGCCTCTACTGGCGGCAAGCAAAGTCATTGTGCAGGAACTGTATGTCAAAGACTACCTGGAAAAGCAATCTTCATCTGTGCCTGGTGACTAAGGCTGGCCAGGGAACCGGTTGAGACTTAACCGTGTCCAACCTGTGGCAGACTCTGATCGTTGTCTGCACTTCTCTCAGAATTTCAGGTAGTGAGAATTCTTTGTAGAAAATGACTGGACGTAAGATTACAATCGAATGATCTGTTTTCGAGCTTTCCATCAGACCACCTGGCGGGGTATATCCCGCGCTTTGCATAAGACTTCATCCGTATGACTCCAATCATAGGCATCGACCTGGGTACCTCGAATTCGTTGTGTGCGGTCTTCGAGGATGGACAACCCAAACTCATTCCCAATGCGCATGGTTCTGTGATAACGCCTTCTGTCATCAGTATTTCCGCCGATGATCGCGTGCTGGTCGGCTCTGCTGCCAAAGAGACCCGCGTGACACAGCCCGAGCGGTGTGCCTGGGTGTTCAAGCGGTTAATGGGCACGGATCGCAAAGTCGAGATCGGCGGGCATGTCTTCACCGCGACCGAGATGTCCAGCCTGGTGCTGCAGTCTCTGAAACAGGATGCAGAAGCCTACCTGGGCATGGAAGTGCACGATGCGATCATCACAGTGCCCGCGTATTTTAATGATCATCAGCGAAACGCGACCAAGCAGGCGGGCGAACTGGCGGGACTGAATGTCCGCCGCATTATCAACGAACCAACGGCGGCGGCGCTGACCTATGGATTTCATGATCGCCAGGCCGAGAAAAAATTGATCGTGATAGACCTGGGAGGCGGCACCTTCGATGTGACGGCGATGGAAGTCTTCGAAGGGACGCTGGAAATCATTTCGACCGCCGGCGAAAGCATGCTGGGTGGCGAAGATTTCACTGATCGCATCCTGGCAAAAGTACTGACCGCGCAAAACCTGCAGGTCGAGATCGCGGAAGTCAAGCATCCCCTGCTCGTTTCCCGTCTCAAGCAGGAATGCGAAGCGGCCAAGTGTATTCTCGCACGGGAAACGGAAGCCAAAATCCGCATTCCGAATCTGCAGGGAGAGATGGAAGAGAACGCCGCCACCCATACGATGACGCGCGACGAATTTCTGGAACTGGCCGACCCGCTGGTCAAACGGCTGGCGCGTCCGATTGCCAAAGCGGTTCGCGATTCGCGCATTGCTCCACAGGACTTCGACAGTGTGATCCTCGTGGGGGGAGCAACTCGCATGGAGGCCGTCCGCGGGTTCATTCGCGAGTTTTTCGGTGTCGAACCATTGTGCACACACAACCCCGATGAAGTCGTCGCGCTGGGTGCTGCCGTCCAGGCAGCGCTGATTCAGGATGACCGTGCCGTGGAAGACATGGTGATGACAGACGTCTGTCCGTTTACACTGGGCACGGAAATCATTAAAGAGTTCGGACGACGCCAGGTCAACGGCTACTACCTGCCGATCATCCATCGTAATACGACGATCCCGGTTTCACGTGAAGAAGTGGTCGGGACGGTCGAACCCAATCAGCGCGAGATGACCGTCAATGTCTACCAGGGCGAAGGACGCAAAGTCGAAGACAATCTGTTCCTGGGAACCATGAAAGTCACCGGGATCCCGCCGGGGCCTTCGGGCAAACCGGTTCATCTCCGTTTCACATACGACCTGAACGGCATTCTGGAAGTGGAAGCCTTCGTTCCCGAGACCGGCAAGAAGTTTAAAACGGTTCTGACACAACATGCCAAACTGACGTCGAAAGTTGATATCGACGCCGCCGTAAAGAATCTGCAGAAACTGAAATTTTATCCGCGGGATGACGTCAAGAACCAGCATCTGGTCCGTTATGCTGAGCGGGTGATTGGCGAAGTCAGTCCGTTTCAGCGCGATGAGCTGGAGTCTTCGATCGACTACTTTGAGCAGTCGATGGCCTCTGGTGACCCCGAATATTTCGAGCAGGCAAAACAGAACCTGTTGACAGCGCTGGCGGCACTGGGTTTCTGTTATGATGAGGATGATCAGGAATTTCAGGTATGACGGATTCACGTGAAACCGAATATGTCAAACGGCTGCTGCAGATGAACCCGCTGGAACAGCCCCTCGAAATTCTTACGCTGCGACGCGACTTCCTGAAACCGCAGGACGACAGGCGACCGGTTGTGGATGCATCGCTTTCGATTTATGAACGCAAAGAACAGACGCTGAAAAACATGGAAGCGCTGCGGAAATGCCTGTGGAACCTGGATGACGAAAGTCTGCGGGAGCAGGTGGAAGCCATCGACATTTCCGAGTTCCCGGATCTGGCGATTTCGTATGCCCGGCTCAAAGCGGTCGCCGATCACCGGGACTCATTTCGGCAGCTCCGAAAACATCGCCACTGTTTCCCGGAGTTTTTCAATCAGTTCTGCGGCCTGGTTTCGGCGTCTCCTCAAAAAACAACGGAGCGTCGTGCCGAATGCATGGAAGCTTCGCGGAAAGGATCGTTCGATACCCGGAATCGCAGCCCGAAAGATTACTATCGTATCGCGCTGGCCATTCGGCAGGAAATGCCGGAGCTGTACCAGCTGGAAAAGCCCTGGCTGGGCCATATTCTCTCGAAGCGGGATGCGAACAATGTGTTTGGTTTCAGTGAAGCGGTGCTGGCGATTGTTGCGTTCCTGGTGATGATATGCGCATATTATGCTTCGAAGATGATCTTTCAATAAATTCGCATGCGACTGTGGGAGTAGTTCATGAGTGGCCCCATCGAGCCGCAATGGAATCTGTTACCTGATGATCCGGAAGCATTTTTCGGACTTTCAGGCGAATATGATCTGCGCGACCTGAAACGAAAATATAATTCCTTCATCCGCCAGTTCAAGCCGGAACGCTTTCCGGAAGAGTTTCAGAAAATCCGCGCTGCATTTGAACGACTGAACGATGCGCTGCGTTATCACGAACGTCCCGGCACTTCTGTCCTCCAGCCCGATCAGCAGTTCGACTGGAGGTTCAACGAACCAACAAAGCAGAATCCGCAGCCGGAAAAACGACCACCCGAACTGGTAGAGCCACGTGAATTCCCTTTCCCGGATGACGCCCGCCCCGTGGAACGCAGCGATAGCCTGTCAGCCCAGTCCGACCCGCAGCAATTACATGAACGCATCAGTGTTGAATCGCTGCCGGGCATTTTCGAAGATCTCAAGCAAAAAGAAGAGAAAACTCCTTACGACTATTATACGCTGGCCGTCCTCTCTGATGTCCGGCAGGATGAGCCACACGCGTTCGCTTACTGGTTACTGGAAGGCTTGCAGGCGCATCCCGACGAACCGGCGCTGTTTGAACTGCTGCGCCAATACTTCGCCAACCAGCCTGATCCTGACGGACTGCCTGAGTTGCTGGAAGCGACCTCGCGCGCTGTTCGCACGGACCGGTTCTATTACCTGACCGAGCGGGCCTGGGATGAACTGCTGTGTCATGATGCCTTTAGTGATTTCCGCGAGCATCTGGAAACCTGTGAAGCGAATCTGCTGGATCACCGTATCGATCACATGCTGGTGTTTTATCTGCATATTTTAAAAACAGCAGTCTGGAAGGCCAGCGACCACTGGCTGCGGGAAAAATTTGGCGAGATCGAAGCCCACTACGATCGTCTGCCTTACTGGGCGGAAGAAGAAATTGATTTCCTGGAACAGATCAATCTTTACCGCAGCCAGCGCAGCGAGTTTTTAGAGGGGGGGCCGGTCCGAGCCATGATTGACCAGGCGATTTTTGATTATTGTACGAAACGGGAATCTGATGCCGACCGGAGCTTCCTGGAATGTCAGAATCAACTGGTTTCACTGGAAGAAGAAGTACTGCGTGAATTTAAAGTTCCCGAAAAAGATTTTGGAATCGTGCTGTATCTCTGGGAGCGGATCTCGTCTGAAGTACTGGAACGTATCGCAGACGACCTGTACCCGGAACAGACCGAATCACTGGAAATCCAGGCAAAGAAGCTGGGACATCGTCTGCTGACAGAGGGGGTGGGCATCCGCTATCAGGTTTTACACTCGCTCGCCTTGATTCTGGGGCTGGGAGTGCTTGGTTCGATTGGACTGATCATCTACTTCCTGGTCCATATTCTGGATTCATTCTGGATGAACTCCCTCAAAATTTTTGGTGTCGTGATCGCTGATTTTGCAGCCCTGCTGATTTATTCCCTGCTGCAAGACCGGGTTATCCTGGGACATTATCGCAGCTGGTGGCGTTTCGAACTCATGCGGTTTTACCAGACCAAATGGTTCCCCCTGCACGATCTGGCTGACGAACTGGCGCAGCTGAAATCCATTAAGGTGGGAGACGATGAGCGTGAAGGTCTCGATAAAATTGCGGAAGCCATGCGAAAAGACATCGGCCTGTTTCTGTATGTCAACGCACAACGTCTGTTGACAGCCTGCCATTAGGAATATCGGGAAGATTCACCATGTCTGATTCACCAAAGCAGGAATATCTCAGCCAGATACTGCAGATGAATCCGCTGGAACAGCCGGCAGAAATCCTGAACCGCCGCAAACGGTTTCTGCAGCCACAGTCGGACAGTCGTCTGTACGATTCGATGAATTCCAGTTACGAAGAACGCAGTGCGCAGATCCTCGAACAGATGAACTCTTTACGCAAACACTTCTGGTCTTTCAAAACTTCGGTGATTGAGCAACAGTTAAATGAAATCGACATTGCGGATTTTCCCGAACTGACGTTTGCCATCGGGCGTCTCAAAAAAATCGCCGCGTTACGGGAATCCTTTTGCCGACTGCAACATCGTTGTGAGAACTGCGAAGAATTCTATGCCCAGTTCTGTACCCTGGTGATCTCCTCGCCTGCAGAGGCCGAACGACTCCGCTCAGTCTCATTTGCCCCGCCTGAAGCGAATACTTTTGGCTTTGAGCTGCCTCTACTGGAAGACCATCGCGAGCTGGCACGTATCGTCCAGCAGGAATTTCCAGAGCTGCATGCGCTGGAAAAAGACTGGATCAACCAGCTCACTGCGACTTCTAAAAAGTCCAACGCCATCGCGTGGATGGTGAAGACCTTACACACGTTAATCGCGATTACCGCCGGGATTTCAGTAGTACTGATTTTGTATTTATGCCTGTGACACTCAAGACAGATGAGCATGCAGCTGAGATTGACTGGAGCCTTTCATGAGTGATCCCAGCGATCCACAATGGGATCTGTTACCGGATCAACCTGAACCGTTTTTCGGTCTGTCAGGCGAGTACGATGTGCGCGATCTGAAACGGAGCTACAACGCGTTGATTCGCAAATTCAAACCGGAAAAGTTCCCTGAGGAATTTCAGAAGATCCGGGCCGCTTATGAACGCCTGGACGATGCACTGCGGTATGGTGAAACCTCGCAGACGAGTCCCGGTACATCGGATTTGCAGTTCAACTGGGCAGAACTCCTGCAGGAGCAACTGGAACCGGATCCCACAACAGTTCCTCTTCAGCCCCCGACTGACGCGAACGCTGATCACGAGGACGCAGAACCTGTGTTTCTGTCGGATGAGCAACCTTTGCATGAGCGTGTCAGAACAGAACGACTTGAGGATCTGTACCAGGAACTGAAAACGCTGCCGGTAAAAACACCTTATGAATATTACGCGCTGGCTTTTCTCTCCGATTTTCTGGATAGTCATTCCCAGTCGTTCCCGATGTGGCTGTTGAAAGGGCTGAAAGCACACCCGGACGACCAGGCGCTGTTTGAACTGCTGCATCAGTATTTTGTCACCAGTGACTCGCTGGAGGGGCTTGAGGAACTGCTGGTCAACACATCGCGTGTGGTTCGGTCCGACCGGTTTTATTATCTGACTGAAAATGCCTGGGACCGCCTGCTGCGGGAAAGCCCGTTTCTTGCCTTCCGCCATACATTGGCTGCCTGCGAAGAGAACCTGCTCGACTATCGGGTTGATCACCTGCTGGTGTTTTATATCCACATTCTCAAAGCGGCACTCTGGAAAGCCGACCGGGTCTGGCTCAATTCAACTTTTTCCCTGATTGAAACAAATCTGGTCAGACTGCCTCCCTGGCTGGAGTATGAATTCCATTTCCTGGAGCTGATCCGAGTGTATCAGCGTGAGCGGGAACTGTTCCTGACTGGCGGGCCACTGCGCGCCACCATCGATCAGACCATTCAGGATTATTGTACCCAGAGTGAACAGCAGGCGGATCAGAGTTTTCTGGAATGCCAGCAGCTACTGGTTTCACAGCGGAATGAGCTGCTGGAAGAATTTGATCTCACCCGCACGGAATGTGAAACCATTCAAATGCTCTGGGAAAAAATCGCGGAAGATGTCTTCGAACGGATCAATACCGGATTCCATGAATCGTTTCCGGAGACACTGGAACAACGCACAAAGCAGCTCGTCGCGCAATTGTCGGAGGAAGACAGTGGAGCCGACTATCGACGGTCCGTGAAAATCCCCCGACTGGGCTTCCTGTTGTTTCTGGCGGTATCCGTCATGATCTCACTGCTCGGCCTGGTCTTCAAAGGGGATGCCATCAACGGACCCTTTTTGATTCTTGGCTGCCTGCTCCTTTTAAATGGAGTCGTATTCGTGATCTCCAGTATCATTTCTGAGCATGTGGTCCGCGCCTTTTATCTCAGCTGGTGGCGGCAGAACCTGATGCAGTTCTATCAATCAGACTGGGTCCCGTTAGTCGCACTCGCGTTGCAGCTGAAACAGCTCAAACAGAAACAGTTCAAGAAAAACAAAGCCTACAATCTCGACGAAGTAGCGATCTTCATGCTGCACGACGTGAGTCTGTACTTTTACACAACCGCCCAGCGCCTGCTGACGGCCTGTGAGTGAACCGAAACAGGAAGATCCAACATGATCGATTCCCATCAAAGCGAGTATCTCCGTAATCTATTGGATATGAACCCCGTAGATCACGCCAGAGAAATTCTCTCGGCGCGGAAACAGTTTCTGGACCGCGAACATCCAGATGCATCTCACGCCGGGCAAACTGGATCGTCCACAGAACGACGCGCACAAATCCTCCAGCAGATTGAAGGTCTGAGGAAAGCGCTCTGGACCATGGAAAAACAGGAACTGCAAGCGCAACTTACAGCCATCGATATTTCCGAGTTTCCCGATCTGGGTGTTTCCGTGTCGCGACTCCAGAGGATCATCGTCCTGCGTAAAGCATTTCAGCGCCTGGAACAGCATCCGGCCTGCTTTCCCGAATTTTATGAAAAGTTCTGCAGGCTGGTTGTGGCCCCTCCCCGCGAAGCAGGTCTGTTGCGTTCACAATTCCTGGAAGAGATTCGTAATGAAGCGCAGCAACCCGGATCGCCTGGCCTTCGAGCATATCGGCGTGTCGTGAAGGTCATCAGCCTGGAATACCATGAACTGAAATCGCTGGAACGTCTCTGGCTCAATCAACTGACAATGAGACCCAGGCCGAAAAAAATCAGTAGCAAAACATTGGAAATCCTGTTTCAGGTCATGGTGTTCTCTCTTGCTCTGATCACACTGATCATTGGCATTTTATTATCCGTTCCCCTTTAAACTTCTCTTCTTCAGGGCTGTCACATGAGTTCACCCACCGAACCAGACTGGAGCTTGCTGCCTGCCAATCCGGTAGCGTTTTTTTCGCTATCCGCAGAATATGATCTGCGCGATTTGAAACGCAGCTACAATGCCCTGATTCGGGTTTTCAAGCCGGAAAAACATCCGAAAGAGTTTCAGATCATTCGCGCCGCGTTCGAACAACTCAATGATGCGCTGCGTTACGAGGAACCACCTGTATCCCTGCCTGATTTGAATCTTCAGTCAGAATGGATGTCTTCTCTCCAGGACCAGCAACAACCACTCGATCAGGCAGAAGAAGCAACCCGGAATGAGCCGCAGCCTGCTGAGGAATTCGCCGAACCCGAATCCCCTGTGTCAGCACCTGAATCGAAACTGCATCCCGCCAGCCTGCAGGAGAGACTGCTCAATGAATCTCCCGAAGTTCTTTATCACGAATTCAAAAACAAAGCGGTGAAGTCTCCCTATGAATTCTATCTGCTGGCAATTCTCTCTGACCTGGTAGAGCAACCGGGTACGACATTTCCAGACTGGTTGCTGAAAGGATTGCAGGCTTATCCCCATGAGCCGGTACTTTTTGAACTTCTGAGAGAATTCTTCATCTCTGCTCAATACTCGGAAAACCTTTCAAACCTGCTGGAAGCCACTGCGCAGGTCGTGCGAAGTGACCGATTCTATTACCTGACAGAGCGAAGCTGGGATTTACTTCTCAGGCACAGCCCGTTTGATGAGTTTCGCCAGACCCTCGACAACTGCGAGAATTGTCTGCTGGACCACAGGACGGGGCACAAAATCGTGTTTTATATGCACATTCTCAGGCCGGCAATCTGGAAGGCCGATCAAAGCTGGCTCAGAGAGGCCTTCAATCAGATCAATGTAAATCATCAGAAGTCTCACTGGGTGGACGAGGAACTCGATTTTTTAGATCTCCTTTTTCAGTATCGAATGATACGAAACCAATTTTTATCCGGCGGCTCCCTGCGTTCGTTTATTGATCAAGCCATCATTGAGTACTTCCGCAAAGGTGATCTTGAAGGGACCCGGCGTTTTCTGGAATTCCAACTTGACCTGGTCTCCTGCCAGGAAGAAATACTGCATGAGTTCAACACCCTTACGGATGATCTCATCATCGTTCAGGTCATCTGGGAACGAATCACGGGTGAAATACTCGACGGTCTCGAAGACCGCCTGGTGCAGGAAGATGAAAACTTATTTCAACAACAGACGCAGCAGCTGGCCTGTCAACTTGTTGAAGAGGGAGTCACTCCTGAAACGGAACGGGCCGATCAGGTTTTCAAATTCTTCCTGGCAACGGTGCTTCTCATCGATGTATTTACCGTTCAACACTGTCTGGCTTACTGGGATGAACGATTCTGGCTTTCCGTAACTGAAATCATCGGCCTGATCCTGATGAATCCGGCGGCCGTCTATTATGGCTACCGATTATGGGAACAGACCACATACAATTTTTCTGAGTACTGGTGGCGGATTGAAATCATGCACTTCTATCAGACTGCCCGTTTTCCACTGACCGATGTCGCGCTGCAACTGAAACGCCTGAATGGCAAGACGATCGAAGACACAAAACTGGTCGGACTGGACGAGATCTCCCGCTTGTTGCTTCTTGATCTCGGCCTCTGGTTTTACTCCACCTCACAGCGCCTGCTGACGGCCTGTGAGTAGCTTTTTCTGATTCTGAAACTTTTCCCTTGACATTCTAGGGGAAGACTGTGATACTCTTCCCTAAACATTCTTGGGGAGAGGCGCATGGCAAAAAAACAGAAAGCCGATCTGCTGCAGGGGACGCTGGACATGCTGATCCTGAAAAGTCTGCTGGCCCAGGCACGGCACGGGTATGGCGTCGCGAAATGGATTCAGGTCACGACGAAAGGCGCCCTGGAGATTGAAGAAGGCTCGCTTTATCCGGCGCTGCATCGGATGCAGAAACGAGGCTGGATCCAGTCGGAGTGGGGTCTTTCGGAAAGTAATCGGCGGGCGAAATATTATGAACTGACGGCACTCGGCCGCGCACAACTTAAAACCGAAGTCCAGTCCTGGTCTCATCTGGTCGATGCGATCAGCCTGGTCCTGAAATCCAATCTGGCGGAGGGCTGAGATGTTTCGTCACTGGTTCCGCACTCTCATCTCGTATCTTCGTCTGCCTCTCATCGCCCATGCTGATCGGGAACTGCACGACCTCCGCGAAGAAATCGAATTTCATCTTTCCGCCAGTGCAGCCGACAATCACAGCGAAGGTATGGATCCCCGGCAATCTCAGCAGACCGCGCTGGAGCAGTTTGGTGATGTCAAATCGGTGGTCGACGATTGTTGCCACGTCTCCCTCTCCCGGCATCTGTTCTGGCATCGCCTGCATCAACTGCTCACACTGGGACTGGCGATCGCGATTGGCTGGCTGGTCTGGATTTATTTTCCTTCGCAAAACAAACCCTCTACTACTGACACACAGCTGGCGGCTTCGGGATTTCCGGAATCAGAGACTACCGGTGATATTAAAGGGACCGTGCTAGCCGAAAATGGACAACCCCTCAACAACACGCATATACTCGCCGTCGTCAAAACCTGGCCTCCCCAGGGTTACAGGCAGAATTCCTTCACCGCAGTCACCCGCCCTGACGGAACGTTTCTTATCGAAGATGTCTACCCGCCCGGGCAGGAATATGAAGTTCAGATCGCTGCCATCGCCGATGCGCATCTGCTGAAGTCTGAATATATCTCAATGCGAACAGGCACACTGGAACCTGTTCACTTTCAACTGACGAAATCGGCTGCATTTGTCCTGCACTTTGAATCGGATTCAGGAGCGCCACTCGCGGGAGTCAAAGCGTTTCCCTTTGAACGCGTTGATCAAAGCGGGCAGGAACATTGCATTTATTTCTGCAGTGCCCAGCCCGTGGTCCGTGAATCAAACCAGGCAGGCAATCTCCCCATGCCCCACTTTCTGCCAGGCGAACAGGTGACTGTGTACGTGCAGTTTCCCGGTGGAGAATGGCAGACTCGAGAGTTAACCGTTCCCAAAGACAATCAGACTGTGATCCTGACACCAGAATCGGTCACCCGCGTTGACGGTGGCTGACTGAAATTCATTCTGAATTAAAACACCCAATCAATCCATTGCGCACAAGGTACGCGCCGACCCCGGTAGGTTAGAAAGGCATTATCATGCATCCTGGATACTATTTGACTTTGACCTGGATTCTCTTCTTGCTATTCAGCAGCAATGTTTCTTTTTCTGCAGAAGCGGAGGTACTGCTCAAGGACAGTTTCGAAACCGGCACGAGAACACCCGAAAACTGGCAGACCGGCTTTAATGTGCCCGGGGTCAGGTATGTCTATGATAAGGGGCGTGGAAAAACAGGAGACCGCAGTCTCTCGTTGCAGAAATCCGCACGCCGCTATTTTCCCATCGCACAGTGGTACCGCCTGCTGCCTTACCAGGGTGAGCAGCAGAAGCTCCAGGTTCAGTGCGAAGTGCGCGCCGAACAGACTACCAAAGCCATCGTCGATGCCCTGTTTCTGGATGAAAACAAAAAAAGCCTCGGCCATCAATGGCTCTGTTATATCGGCGCGAAAGAGTCCGGCGAGTCTCCCGTCAGTCATGACTGGAAAAACTACACAGGCTCTGCAGAGATCCCGGAAAACACGAAGCAGATTGTGATCGGCTTGCAGATCTACGGACCGGGAAAAGTCTGGTTTGATGATCTGGAAGTGACGCTGACCGGCGAATCAGCGCCTGTGAAACCCGAAAAAACAGAGAACGCGATTGAGGTCCCGCTCAACGGAGAAACCGGAGAGTATCTGCTGATCACGCCTCAAGACAAATCTGATAACGAAAAACCGCACGCACTGCTGATCGTGCTTCCCGGCGGTGACGGTTCGGCCGATTTTCATCCCTTTGTGAAGCGAATTTTCGAAAATGCCTTGAGTGATGACTTCGTACTGGCACAACCAATCGCGAAAAAATGGACTGCCGATCCCAAGGTCGTCTGGCCGACAAAAAACAGTCAGACTGCAAATGTCAAATACACGACAGAAGAACTGATCGCAGCCGTGATCAAAGATGTCAGCGGAAAACAGAAGATCGATTCCAGACGAATCTATCTGCTGGCCTGGTCTTCAGGAGGTCCCGCAGCGTACGCGGCGCTGCTGCAAAAAGAAACCGACATTGACGGTGCGCTGATTGCCATGTCTGTCTTCAAGCCGGACCAGCTCCCCGACCCTGCCAATGCAAAACAGCGCAGTCTCTATCTACTGCATTCCCCCGATGACAAAGTCTGCCCGTATTACATGGCGGAAGCAGCCCGCGATACATTCAAGAAGACAGACGTCCGCACCACACTGGTCGACTATCCTGGCGGTCATGGCTGGAAAGGAAACGTTTACGGCAATATTCGCCAGGGAATCGAGTGGCTCCAGAAATCAGACTGAAAGACGGCAGTACTTTTGGAATTTCCAGACAGAGATATCGATCATCTAATTAATTAAAAGATTTCTTGACGAACTGATCCACCTTCAGTAACATCATCTAAATAATTAGATGATTCATATTGAATCGAGCGTTTGCCGTATTTCATCACAGGAATTGTTTGATGGCGCGACCCGGATCAGAACACCCGACCGAACTGGAACTGGAAATTCTGAAGATCCTCTGGGATGAGTCCCCCCTGCCCGTGCGTGATGTGCGAGCACGACTCGAAGCGCAGGCCGCACGACCGCTGGCACACAGTTCCGTGATCACGACCCTTAACATCATGTTTAACAAGGGGTTCGTGAAACGAAAGAAGGACGGCAAATCGTTCCTGTTCTCGCCGAAGCTGCAGAAAAAAGCGGTGACCGGCGGCATTGTCGGCGATCTGTTATCGCGGGTGTTTGACGGCTCTTCCTCGGCTCTGGTCATGAACCTGATTGAGACCGCCGACCTGGATTCCGAAGAACTCGCAGCACTTCGCAAGCTCATTGCCCGTAAAGCAAAGGAGCAACAGCAATGATCTGGAATACGCTCCTCGATCCCGCTTTAAGCGGCCGCCTCTGTCTGACGCTTCTGCATTCCATCTGGCAGGTCTCCCTGCTGATCGGCGTGCTCTGGCTCGTGGAACGCTGCTGGCAGAAAAATAACGTAGAACGACATTATGTGCTCTATGTCACGGCTCTGGTGTCAGCAGTGCTGGCGCTCCCCGTGACATTCGCTCTCGTTGATCAGACTCCGTCCGAACCCGTGGCAGCCCGCCCGAGTCCTGTAAGAACAGAGGCACTGCCTTCCCTCGCAGACATGCGCACTGCTGCGCCGGTTCAAAGCAGTCCCGTTAATTCAGAGCCACTGCCTGTAAAGGACTCTCTGGTATCTGAGAAACAGACCACACGTTCCGCCATGAATCTTTCCCCAGTGGAATCCAAGGCGTCTCCCGCAAGACGATCACAGGTTTGGCTTTGGCTGGCTCCCTGGATCGTTGCCTGCTACGTCGCGGGAGTCGCCTTGATGTTATTCCGTCTGATGATCTCCAGTATTCGCGTGCAGAGACTCGGCAAGACAGCCGAACGGATCTCTGCGGGGCCGCTCGTCAATTCATTACGCCACCTTGCTCAGACATGGTCGTTGAAAGTGGTTCCGGTACTGGCCTGTAGCGAACAGATTCTAGTGCCTCGCGTGACAGGTATTCTGCGACCGATGATCCTGCTGCCCGCTTCTGCCATCAGTGGACTCACCACTGACGAGCTGGAACTGATCCTCGCGCACGAACTGGCTCACATCCGCCGTTTCGATTTGTGGATCAATCTGCTGCAGCGGTTTACGGAAGCGATTCTGTTTTTCAATCCCGCGCTCTGGTATCTGAATCACCGTATCAACATGCTGCGGGAATACTGTTGTGATGAAATGACATGCCAGCTGAAACTCGATTCCACTTCCACGTTCGAATCGCGCGTGAATTATGCGACGGCCCTGCTGCATGTGGCCGAACTGGCGAAGCCCAACATGTCCAGCAACGATCTGACGACACTGGCTGCCAGTGGAAAATCTCCTTCAGAAATCCGTCGTCGCGTGGCCCGGCTGTTCGGTGAATCCCTGCAGGAGCCCCTGCCGGTCTCGCGCGGCGGCTTATGCGGGCTGTTGATTCTGGGGGCAACGCTTGCCATCGTCGGGCTGATCTCTCCCTCGTCCGCACAGACGAAGCAACCAGAAAAAGAACCGAAACAACAGGCAGAATCGAAGCAGGAAAAGAAACCGGTTCCTGAGAAAAAACCGGTTTTTTATGGTCGCATCACCGACACCGAAGGAAAGCCGATCCCTGATGTAGAGATCCAGCTCTACAGTGGTGTAGCGACACGTTTTCGAGGTCAGAAAACAACCACGGATGCCGACGGTAAATACCGATTCGATCCTCTAAAGACAGGCACTGCAATCATACTTAACGATAAGCCTGAGGAGATGCGTGCATATCAACACTTCGGCGTACAGTTCCATCATCCCCAATATGTGCCCGCCGATGGCCAGTCGTGGCGTGATCTTTCTCTTCAGCTGAAAGAACCGTATCAGGAAGAATTCAATCTGAAAATGACGCGTGGCGGTTTCATCAAGGGAACCGTCGTCGATCCCCAAACCGGCAAACCGATGCCCAACCTGGATCTGAGAATTGGCAATTCATTCTTTCTGAAGGACAAAAGCAATACGTTCCTGGTTTATGCCACAACAGACAAGTCTGGGCAGTTTACGACAGCGCCCCTGTTCCCGGGGAAATACCTGATCGAAATTAATGACTCTAATTTTTCAAGTGAATATCGCTACCCGAAAATCGGCAGTGCTCAGGTGGAAGCCGGGAAAACGACAACACTTCAGCTGACCACGAATGCAGAAAAGATATATCAGGACCCGTTTCAAATCACAGGCACCGCAAAAGGCGATGACGGCAAATCGATGGTCTATGGTGGCGTCGGCATTCGTCTTTCGAACAACGACAAGCACCTGCGCACCCGCGGGGGTGGCATCGACGGAACAAACGGCTTCGGCATTCGCTTTGGTCCCATCGACCGCGACGCGGCATCCGAGACTGCTCCCTATGGTGTGGGGACACACGACGTCGAACTGTTCGGCGAAAATCGACGCTTTGGTTACAAGCTCATCAGCCGCACACCCTCCGAACCGTTGCGGATTACAGATGATCCGAACCAGCCGGAACTGAAAGATGGCATTCGCTACATTCACCCCGACAAACCGATCCATTTTGAGCTGGTCTTCGCCCGAGATCTGGAAATGACACGACAGTTTCAACTCAACATCGTCGATCCGGAAGGCAAACCGATTCCCGATACGACCATCGAAATCCGCAGCGATCCGGCTCCCACCACCGATCAGATTATTAGCGGTGAGTACCTGCGCGATGCGACATATGGACCGTTTGTCAAAACGAATGAAAAAGGCGTACTTCGCTTCCGCATGACTCATCACCTGAAACGCTTCAACCTCAGTATCAAAAAACCGGGTTATGCACCCTACTGGGCCAGCTGGCCTGTGGACAGCATCCCGGATAAATTCACCGCGATTCTGGATGCCGGCTGGAAGGTGGGAGGCGTGATTGTAGACAAAGCGGGAAAACCGATCACAGGCGCCAAAGTTTCGCCCAGCGTGGATTTTAAAAAACGGCCCGGCGATACCAGTCAGTTAGGAGTCGGCACAAACATCGTTACCGATGACAACGGTCGATGGCACTTCGACTATGTCCCCGCTTCCCAAGCGGAAGTGCATATCTCGGTGGATCACCCTGACTATCGTCCCTGGCGAAAGCGTGTGGCCCGCAGTGAATTTGAAGTGAAAGAAAATGCCAGCCCTTCTGCCAGAATCGCATTGGAAGAGGGTCTGAACATCACCGGCAGCATCAGTGATGAAAACGGGAAACCGATCGCTGGCGCGCTGGTTCGCACCAGGTTTCTGAATGACATTCGTAAAGCGACCACAGACGAATTTGGCGTCTATCTGCTTACCGGCTGCGAACCCAAGCTGACGCGAGTCGTCGTGACCGCGAAAGGCCGGGCTCCTGAAGTTCAGGAAGTCGAAGTGGCTCCGCAGATGGCACCGGTCGATTTCTCTTTGAAGCCTGGTGGAAAAATTCGAGTGCGCGTCGTCGATGAAAACGGGAAGGGAATTCCCAGGGCACGTATTTTTTTCCAGCGCTGGCGCAGTGCGTGGTACAACCTCTTCGAGTTTGACAACGTCAACCAGTACGCTGACAAAAACGGGGTCTGGGAATGGGATGAAGCGCCGCTGGACGAATTCCAGGCCGACATCTGCCGCCCAGGAGGGATGCAACTCTCGAATCAAAAGCTGCTGGCCCGCGACGAAGAATATGTCTTCAAGCCGCCCAGAGCGTTAATCATCTCGGGCAGTGTGATCGATGCGAAGACGAAGCAGCCCGTCAAAAAATTCCGCGTTACACCGGGAGCTGAAAGAGACAATTCGCGGACTCGTCTGTTCTGGAACTCATCTGACAGTTTTACGGTCTCAGACGGCAAGTATCAGCTTCGTATCACGGATGACGACCCGGCCCACTTTGTGCGAATTGAAGCAGACGGCTATGAAGTCGCTACGTCCCGCGGTTTCAAGCCCAATGAAGAAAGTGTGTCTTACGATTTTGCCTTAAAACCTGCCAGAGATATTGCTGCCACGATTCTGACTCCGGAGGGCAAACCGGCAGCTGCGGCAGAGATCGCTGTCGGGATTGCAGGTTCGCAGATCAGTATCCGGGAGGGTCGACTGGGGACCCGGCAGACATATGCTACCGTATTGAAAAGCGATGAGGCAGGCCACTTCGGTATACCCCCTCGCAATGAACCGTTTCGACTGATCATTCTTCATCCCGCTGGCTTCGCATATCTTAAGTCGGAAACAGGCCCCATTCCCGACCCCATTCAACTCACCCCCTGGGCGCGGATTGAAGGTACGTTCTCGATTGGAAAGCAACCGGCGGCAGGCGTGGAACTCGCATTAGGATTGAATAACGGTATCAATGCCTCTCGTGACGAAGGTCCCAGTATTTTTACACAGAATGAAATCAAAACCGATCAGAATGGTCGTTACGTGTTTGACCGGGTCTTTCCCGGTCAGACCCGCATTGGCCGCAACATCACTTATATGGTCAGACAGGGCGCAACCGAAGCAACTTCGTCAATTCAGATTCCCATAGAATTGAAAGCGGGCGAAACAAAGCTACTTAATCTGGGAGGCACAGGACGTCCCGTCATCGGAAAACTCAAGCCAGCTGAGAATCACACGGAAAATGTGATCTGGCCATTAGCGCATCTTTCTGCCCATGAATATTTCAGGCCTCCGGCCGGCATGTTACCCCTGGAAGCCAGCAGCAATGATCCCCGTGGCTTCCAGGCCTGGTACACTGCCTGGCAAAAGTCCGCAGATTATCCGGCTGAAAAAGTGATCTACGAACAATATGAGGAGGCCCGCAGCAAACGGCTCGATGAAACGCCACGCATCAATGCCAGTGTTGCCCGCGACGGTACGTTCCGGATCGACGATGTTCCGCCGGGAGAGTATGTCCTCAGCGTCAACTTCTACGAACGGGAAAATAACCCCGGCCACGTAGGCGATCTGCAGTTCACCGTGCCCCCTGTAGAAAACGGATACAGTTCTGAAGCCGTTGATCTGGGCACTTTGACGCTGAAGAAATAACGCCGCCTGCCGGTTCTCCGTTTCGTTTTCGTCTGGCGATTGAGAACATTTTCTTGACCTCGTCTACGTGATCGAATACGGTGCAGTAATGTATGTTTCCGATCGCGCTTAGCGAAATCAGGGCGTCCGTCTGTCGAACGTCTGATGTCATCCCGCCGGCTGAGAGCGCCTGAATCAATTCGAAGCCAGACTTGCTTCACTTTGAACGCTTCCAACGAGGTGAATTCATGACTTTTTTTGACTCCCATCTATCCTGTCAAACAGCGCAACAAGTTTCAAATGTGCCTCGAAATGGGATTCCTCATCGAGCCTTTCGAATTCAGACAGTGCTGATCATCCTCTTGAGTCTGTTGTCGGGAATTACACCCCTCCATCTGGCGAGCGCGCAAGACAAGAAGAACACGAAAGACGCTGCAGACAAGTACTGGACTGTGGGAGGGGTCGTCGTTGACGAAGCGGGGCAACCCGTAGCCGATGCGAAAATCTCAGTGGATGTGCGCATTTATCGACGAAACAAAGATGTCAAACTACCGGCTGTCAGCAGGAAAATCACGACGAATGCAAAGGGGGAATGGCAGTTCGATTCTGTTCCTGATTCTGAATCGGAAGTTTTTATCGCCATCAATCACCCCGAGTATGGTCCCTGGCGAAAACGGATCAACCGCAGTGTCTTTGAAGTGAAAGCCGATGCAAGTCCTTCCGCAAAGATCACGCTGGGGCAGGGTTTGAACATCACGGGCAGTGTGACGGATGAAAACGGCAAACCTGTCGCCGGCGCGCTGATTCGCACCAAATTCCTGAATGAAATTCGCGAAGCAGAAACGGACGAGTTTGGCGTCTACCTGCTCGGTGGATGCGAACCTCGCGTGACGCGTGTTGTCGCATCCGCAAAGGGCCGCGCACTGGAAGTAAAAGAAGTTCGCGTTGCCCCGGAGATGGAACCGGTCGACTTTGTTCTCAAGCCCGGCGGTAAGATCCGGGTGCGCGTCGTCGATGAAGACGGGAAAGGGATTCCCAAGGCACGCATTTTTTTCCAGCGCTGGCGTGGCAGAATCGATTACTTTGAGTTCGACAATGTCAGTCAGTACGCCGACGAGCATGGCGTCTGGGAATGGGATGAAGCCCCCCTGGATGAATTTCAGGCCGACATCTGTCGTCCCGGCGGAATGCAGCTCTCCAAAGAACCGCTCATCGCCCGCGAGAAGGAATATGTCTTCACTCCGCCTCCGGCACTGGTGGTCTCGGGACGTGTGATTGATGCGAAGACAAAACAGCCGATCAAACAGTTTCATGTCACTCCCGGCCTGCGCAACAGCGATCCACGCATCGGCATGAACTGGATTCCCCGCGACAGTTTCGACGCGACCGATGGAACGTATCGCGTTCGCCTGAAACACGACTATCCGGCACATCTGGTGCGCATTGAAGCCGCCGGTTATCTGTTAGCCATCTCGCGTGATATTAAAACGAATGAAGGTGAAATCGAAATCGATTTTGCCCTGGAACCGGCAACAGACATCGCTTCGACCCTGATGACAGCAGCGGGAAAACCGGCGGCAGGCGCGAAGATCGCCCTTGGTGTCGCCGACTCGCAGATCAGCGTTGAGAATGGTGAAATTGATGACGGTTCGACATATGCCACACTGCTCAAGTCGGATGCAAAAGGGCATTTTAGCATTCCGTCACGGACAGAACCATTCCAGCTGATGATCACGCATCCGGCGGGTTACGCGCACCTCAAATCGGAACAAGGGGCGATACCGGAAACCGTCACACTCACCCCCTGGGCACGCATTGAAGGAACGTTTCGTGTCGGTACGAAGCCGGTTGCGCGAGTCCCGCTCACCATCTTCAGCAATGTGAGCCCGTCCTATGGCGAAGGCGTTCCGAATATCTTCACCCACCACGACACGACCACGGGGAAAGACGGTCGTTATGTGTTTGAGCGTGTCTTTCCGGGACACGGACGCATTAACCGCCGCATCATGTTGACCGTCAATGCAGGCTCCGCTGAACGCACTTCGTCGGTCAGAGTACCCGTCGATTTTGTCGCTGGAGAAACGATCTCGCTCGACCTGGGAGGCAGCGGTCGCCCGGTGACAGGTCAACTTGCAGCCCCCGTCAATCATGAGGGCGAAGTCCTCTGGGCTTTCGCCCTGCTTGACGCACATCGGTATTTAGAGCCACCAGTGGGTATGTTATCGATAGAGGCGGTCAGGAAAGACCCCCTGCACTTTCGCGACTGGGTACTGGCCTGGAGAAAATCGCCCACATATGAAGCGGAGAAAGTGGTCTATCAGAGATACAAAGACGCACGCAGTAAATTACTGACCGATTCTCCCAGTCTCACCGCCAGCATTGCCCGCGATGGATCGTTCCGTATCGACGATGCGCCGCCGGGAGACTATCTCCTGAAAGTCACCTTCAGAGAGCGAAAGCATGCCGCGGGCAGCTTAAACGATGTCCACTTTACCGTTCCGCCTGTGAAAAATGGATATAGCGCTGAACCCGTCGATTTGGGCACCCTGACGCTGGAGAAATAATAACCGCGCGGCATTGAGCAGATGAATGTCAGCTTCTTTAATTTGCAATACCGCTGGGTGGCGACCTGCGATATTTACTCTGCGACGCGGGTGAGGCGTGTTACCGGCCCCCGCTCGATGATCCGTGACCGGGCAGGTAGATCGAGTGCCTCCAATGCAAACGTACTCTCCTCAATAGTGGCATTCGGCTTGATCGTATTGAATTCCAGCTCCCACTTTTTGTGGGCGATGTAGGAGACCTCAATCATCTTCTTGACGCACCAGATACCATCGATTTGCGTCCAGTCTAAATCATGCGACGTCATCAGTTTTCCCTGCGGGTTTTCACAGCGATAGCTGCCTAAATGAAAACCGTCTTTTTTTCGAAACAGCAAATCGACTTTTCCTGCCTTCCCCTGTCTGCCAACCAGATATCCTGCTGCGATGTCTCCTTGTGGTGTATAGGAACAGAAAAGCCTGTCACGACCCAGGTTTTCGATTACCATGAGAGGGTAGCAGGCTTCCCGATCGAGGTGGGCGATATCCCAGGGAAAATGAAAAATCTGCGGAGACACTATGCCTGATCGCGAAGCACGGGCAGGAAACAGCTCGCCAGCGGCCCCGGTCACAGAAATTCGCGGTGAGAAATAACTGCTCGCAAGTGTACTGCCATCAAACAGAATCACGCGGCGTTGATACGCTTCCTGCGGAATCGCACGACGCTGATATGGTTCCTGAAGAGTCGTAAATTCCAGGTTGAGATAATATCGCGCCCCGTTGCACTTCGCTGTAATTTTCGCTTCCCTCAACAGAGGAAAGTCATCACCTGCAATGTCATATTCCCGGAAGCGCCCTTGGGCTGTATAACTGCGGAGCTGCGTTGTTACTTCAGAACTGATTTTGACGAGCTTATCAAGAGCGTCCTGATCCTCGGTGGAGACTGGTTCTTCAGCAACAGCCGTCGAACAACAGAGTGAGAGCAGGCAAACACATGTCGTTAAGCGATAATACATCAGAGAATCCCCCCCGTCTGGTAAGATGCCAGACCTGTAATAGTACGATGGACCAGTTCAACACTTTCGATCGTATGCAGGGGGGCTCAGTGTACCAGAATCGATCTTACCGCAACAAGACCGTTTCTACCCTGAATATTTTAATGTAGAAGCGAACCCTCCATGAGGGTTCTTCTCGTATTGCTGCGTTTAAAAAGCGAACCTGTTCTCGCGAGAAGTCTCCGGCGGTGGAGAATTCCTGCTCTGTTTCGAAAAACTATTTCACCGTCTGTGTTTCCAGCGCGAACCAGGACTTATTCAGATAACTGCAACTGCAGGCGGCGGAGGCATCGGGGACGAGGACCAGACCACCGGCAGGGATCGCATTGATCCAACAGCCCGGCCGGACGCCTCCGTAGTTTTCGATGCTGTCATTTTTATTGAAGTCGAAATACCCCAGCGTCGCCGACCGGAAGAACATCATGTTTTCGCAACTGGCAAGAATGCCACAGCCGTAAGAACGTTTGAAGTTGAAAGGCTGTGGCTCACCCGATTTCAGATTCCAGGCACCTCCCTGGGCATACACGGTTTTTCCATTAATCAGCGGCCGCGATCTATAGTTGGCTTTCGCCTCCCAGGTTTTTTCTCCCGTCGTACTGTTGAAGACACTCAACCGACCCCCCTTTTCAGAGGAGAGTTTGAAACTCGTCGGTTGATAGCTCATCAGCAGAGCATCGTTTTCGGCACTGACGGCGATCATCGTGCCATAGATGTCTTCTTTGTTTTTCCACAAGACATAGCCATCATGGATGCTCAGGCACAACAGTTGACCGGTTGCATGTTTGGCGGTTTTGGGAATCGGTTTACTGCGTGTCTCTTTCGTGCGATCAAAATCGGCCAGCGGACGATCGATCAGGTACAGCTTCTCGTTCGCAATCGCAATCGCATTGTGTCGAATTGAATCTTTCGGCTCGTACTGCCATTTCAGTTTCCTGGTTTTTGTATCAAAGGCAAACAGCCGGGTTGATTCTGTCAACTGTTTCGTCATATCTCCGGTCGTCGCATGATAGCGATACGCGACCACATGACTCGGATCTGCGGCGGTGCCGATTAACATACCGTCGTGCCAGGCAATATATCCCCACGGTTGCTTCGTTTTCTCTGCTTTGGGATCATCTGAGGGAGGGACGTCGTATGTATGCAGCAACTCTCCCGTGGCAGCATCCAGTTGATAACAGTGTTCCTCATGACGGATGAATACGGAATCACCTCCCAGGCAATAATTGCTGCCTGTTCCCGAAGCGCCCATCAATTCATCCCCATCGTAGGCGGCCAGCACGCCCTCGATTTTAAACCGCCACAGTTCATGACCGTTATACGCATCGACTGCCAGCAGACCATTATTACCCTCATGAAACAGGCGCCCTTTTGAGTACAAGGGAGCTGGCCCGCGCCCATGCCTTGAGGGAATGACGAAATCGAAATCCCGATACCACAACATGCTTAACTGGCCGTTAACCAGTTTATCGTTACTGCATAGTGTGTTGGCCGCATCCGCGTACTGATGCGTCCATTCGCCGGCACCCGCAATCGCGCCCCGCTTCTCAATTGTCAATGCGCCCGGTTTCCCCAGACAGATCACACCGCCATAAGGGCGCTGCAAGCGTTTGAGTTCCTGCTGGGAAAGTGTAGCGGGGTCCTCTGAAAGGGATCTCCCGGAGACGACCAGGTTGGCGACTTTATTCGGCGTATTGGTTTGATCCAGTGACCGCTGCAGCACCGTGACGCGCGATCCATACACGCCTGCCGCCGTCAGCTTCTGACGTGCCAGCGCGACCAGCTCCGCGTCAGCTTCGATGGCGATAATCCGCAACTGCGTGCGGGTCGCCAGTTCATACGCTAAGGCGCCATCACCACAGCCTACATCAAAACAATAACCTTTCTCAATTCCGGTTCGTTTGATGATTTCAGCGGCCGCCCGGGCAGCTACAGAATCAGCAGGGTAAGATGACTTCTTTACTTGCGCGTCGTTATCGGAAGCGGGTACCGCCGTTTTATCACCAAATGCATAGAGCGTCCCGTGATCGGTGCTGACCAGCAGTCGTGCGTTGCTGGCCGCCAGTCCGTAAGCGGTTCCTTTCACCGGCGTGGACCACAGTGGCTTACCGTTTTCCAGATCAATGGTCTCAACCAGTCCGTTTGCTCCGGATACAATTTTATCACCCGCGATAATCAGAGCGGCACTGGGCTGTGTCTGCTTCACGGTCCAGATCTGTTTTAAGGCTTTTCCTCGCACCAGCTTGCCTTTGCGGTCCGGGCTTTCCGTGTCGATCCATTGATAGCGTGAAATGCTTCCCCGGCTCGCCTGTACCAGGCCATCTGGTGTCGCCACTGTGGGACCAGGTGTTGACTTGGCGATGGCTTCCCCGTCGGCTGCTTTAAATACCACGCCGCTGTTCAAAAACAGATCGCCAGCCACAATCGTATCGCCGCCCCCCTGTGCCCGGTTTTTCTGCAGGTGAAAATATTCGAACTGACCGTTCAGGCGATTCATCGACGCAGGCACGGCACGACCAGCGGGCACCAGCAGATGATCTCCGGCCACGGCCAGATACCCTTGAGCCGAGATGCCGCTGTTGGCATCGGCGCCCCCGTGTGGTTGCGGCATATAAATCTGGCCTGAATCCGTGTTCGACCAGACCGGCTTTCCCGTTTTCGCGTTCAAAGCGTGCAGAAAGATACCATCGCTGGGCCAGATTCCAGCAGCATAGTACACGGTATCATCGACGACGACTGCCGCGCCACGGGCCGGCCATTTGGAGATCACACGTTCGTTCCCCACGACCATCTCCGCACGCGGGCCGCCCCGATGTTTCCACAACAGGCTTCCCTCTGCGACACTCAATGCATAAAGATGGCCATCATCACTGGTCACCAGCAGTTGATCCTGCCAGACCGTGGGGGCAAAACGCACGGGACCTTCGGTAAAATATTCCCACACTGGTTTTCCGGTCTGCAGGTCGACCGCCTGAATTTTTCCGGTCACACTGTCGCCAAAGAAAACCCGATCATCGGCGATGACACAATGATTCACACGGTCATAAGTCAATCGCGTACTGCGAGGCCAGGCGGACTGAATGGCATGCGAATTCTGAATACGCCACTGCAGCGCCAGTTCTCCAGGCAGTTCGTCGGTTGTGAACCCGCTCCGCTGCGCGTCGGCCCGGTATGCGGGCCAGTCGGCTGCCTGCATCCGTTGTTCCACCTGACAGACTGCCAGACAACACGTAATAAACAATAGAATGGCTCTCAGGTTTTTCATGCGTAATCGTTCCTGCTGCGGAATCAGTCAGTGTCAAAGTCGACCTGTTCGGAATCGTATGGCTTTGCAGCTTGCGTTACAGTTCCATCATTTCTACAAAGCTCTGCTCTCGAGTGTATCACTCCTCAAACCCTTGGGAAACAGCAGCACAGAGAAGAATTTCGCACTCTCTTCAGGTTTCCTGCTTTGTTAAATTTGTGATGAATAAGTCGTGAAGCTTCTCGGTATAATTCATAAAGAAAGTGGTTCCATCCGTCTTTGATCACCGCAGTCGGCGCGCTTACAATATTTATCCCTTCCGATTTAATCACAGAAGATAAGAGCGAACCCGTTGATCATGGGGACTGTACGGGGTCATTTTCCCGATTTTTCTCGCATGGTGATACACCAGTCTGCTACAGTACACAAACGCACATACTTAATCATGGGCCCCCTTCAGGGAGAAAAAGTGATATGCGGATTTTGATTATCGGCGCCGGCATTGGTGGTATGACGCTGGCGGCGTTGCTCAAACAGCGGGGTCTGCAACCAACGCTGATAGAGCGGGCGGCCAATTTCGATCACGCGGGTTACATGCTGGGTCTCTGGCCGCTCGGTTATCGGGTGCTGCATGGACTGGGTCTGTACGACAAATTCGCCGCCGACTGTATTGAGTGCAAAGATTACGAAGTCCGCGACAATCACGGCGAACTCGTCAAGCACTGGTCGATGGCTCCCATCGCAGATCGCTTCGGCCCTAATCTAAGCTGCACGCGTCCGCAACTGGTGAAGCTGCTGCATTCCGCGCTCGACGGCGTCGACCTGCGGTTCAACACAACTTTTCAATCATTAAGTCAGACAGGAGACGAAGTCGCCGTCCAGTTCAGTGATGGTAAGATTGAAACCTTCGACCTGGTGGTAGGCGCGGACGGCCTGCATTCCAAAGTTCGCCAGCAGGTGTTCGGCGAACAGCCTTATTATCACACGCATTGGGGCGGCTGGGTCTGGTGGGTCGATCCCGCGCAGCTGCCGCAGGAGACGTTCATCGAACACTGGGGTGCGGGCCGTTTCTTCGGAATCTATCCGACCAGAGACGGAGCCGGCGTGTATGCCGGCGCACCGGTGGCCGGCGAGTTCGGCGAACAGGGACCGGGTCGAAGAGACCGCATCCGCGCGCAGTTTGGCGGCATGGGGGAACTGACTGACACCTGCCTGGCCGCGCTGCCCGATGACAGCGAAGACCTGTTTTTCTGGAAACTCTCCGACGTCCGCTCCCGAGAATGGGCGCGCGGCCGTGTGGTGCTGCTGGGCGATGCCGCCGCCGGTTTTCTGCCGACCGCAGGCATTGGCGCCTCGATGGCGATGGAGTCCGCCGCCGTACTCGCGGATGAACTCTCGCGGACGAACAACGAATTCGTAGAACACGCACTGTCGCTGTATGTCAAACGCCGCAAACACCGCGTGGAGAGCGCGCAGAACGATTCACGTCACCTGGCCAAAATGATGTTCATCAAATCCGCCACCGTCGCCCACATTCGCGACGTCGCCACGAAATTCTATTCCCTCGAACAGCTGGCCAGTTCCATCGCGAAAGCCTTTGACGAACCGATTTGACAGAGACCGAAATCCGGATGCACCACCGCGGCCAGCTGCTGTACCTGTTGCGCCTTTCGGGTGTGGAAGAACTGCCGGAAAGGGATGGTTTCAGCTGGGAAAACCGGACTGTTTGAGAAGAATTGATTCGAATATTTCAACAACGAAAGTCCTCTATTCTCCTGATTGACATTTACTTTTGTCCACATACGTTACAATGAACCTTCGTCTCCAGGCGTGGCTCATTGCGTGAGCACTTGAGAGAGCCCGCGCAATACACAATTCCGTGAATGAATTTGACACATATTTTTCTTTGAGGTGTCGATATGAAACAACGATCTGTTTTGCTCACGTTTATCATGACCGTCAGTCTGTTGTCTTCTGACTTGATACAAGCGACTGAGCCTGAGTCGGTCTCCATGTCGATTGCCGAGTTCACACAACTTGATAAGGCTGCTCAAAAATCGCTGTTGCTCAACGTATTCCAGAGACGATTAGAACATTCAAAGAATCTTACTTATGAAGTCGACCTGGATTTATTCATTCATGAGAACCAGGATGAACAACCTGGTAAACTCCGAAGTTCGGGTCCATTCCGGCGCTGCCGCGAGTGGCGACTGGGAAATTCCTATCGCATGGATTCGGATATGTTCCGTCCCCAGGACAAACAGGCTTCTCAATGGGTCTCTGATGGCTTTGATGGAAAAAAACGAGTATCTCGCAGTACGTTTACGGATAAGACTCGCAAGTACGGGCGAATTGACACGATCCACGACTCTCTGCTCAGAGACAACCACTTTTTATTCTGGTTGAGCGGCGAATATCCCTCTCAGGAAAACTATCTGTTTCAGGATATCATAAAACACAAGGATGATTTCGACATCCAGTCGCCCGTAGAAGACAAGCTGGTTCAACTCACGATTGATTACCAACCAAGCTGGACAAGAAAGCCGGGCGGTAAACGAGTCTTCCTGCTGGATCCGAACAAAGGTTTTCTACCAGTTCGTGGAATTTCACGATGGGAAGCAATGCCTGCAAACGGTGGACAGCGACAGTGGCGGATCGAACGATTTGTCGTTGCGGAAAGTAAACTGGTAGGAGATGTCTGGATGCCCATTCAACTGAGAGAAGAAATCCTTTCTTCTTCAGCGCCAAAAACGATTGCCGTACATGGGATCAAAGTGACCCGCATCGAACAGGGAAAAGTCAAACCAGCTGACTTGATCGTTCCGTTTACCGAAGACATGACCATCGTGGACGCCATCAAAGGTGTAACCTATGTCACCGACAAAGCAGGCAAACCCGTCGGTCCTGTCAAAACAATCAGTAATGGTTCTCCCGCGAATGCATCAAAATGAATAAAGGCTGACGAGATTCGCTTTTTATAAAACGAGTTGGCTCACTCATTCCATTTGAAAACCAGCGCCGTCTCTGTCAGACTGGAAGGAACCGTTTCATATAGGGAGCGTTGTTTCTGGCCGTCTGTTATTCTGAGGAGCCTGTGATGCGAAGTTGTCTGAGGTTGTGGTCTCTGGTCTTGTGCTGTCTGTTCTCTGTGGTTCCAGTCGTTGCAGAGGAGCCCGTGCATATCGGGGCGCGGCGGGAACTGTTTGTGGATGACTGGATGATTCACAGTCTGGACAACGCGCGGCAGGAACTGCATCATCCGCAGCCTCAGGAAATCGCAATTACTTACGACGGGCCCGCAGAAGGCAATACCAGTTATTACGTGCGAATCCTGAAAGATGGGGACAAGTATCGCATGTACTATCGCGGGTCGCATTATGACTGGGAACAACGCAAACGCGGACATGCCGAAGTGGTCTGCTACGCCGAGAGTGATGATGCGATTCACTGGACGAAACCCGATCTCGGGCTGTTCGAGTTCAACGGTTCGAAACAGAATAACATCGTCTGGTCGGGCATTGGTGCGCATAATTTCTCGCCGTTCCTGGATACGAACCCGGCCTGCAAAGCGGACGAAAAGTTCAAGGCCCTGGGTCGTGGCAAGGGGGGACTGTATGCGTTCGCTTCCGCTGACGGCATTCACTGGCAGTTGATGCACGACAAACCGGTAATCACCAAAGGAGCCTTCGATTCGCAGAACCTGGCGTTCTGGGACGAACATCGCGGCCGCTATGTCGATTTTCATCGTGCGTTCTCGAACAAAGTACGGGCCATCATGACGTGTACTTCGGAAGATTTTCTCAAATGGACGCCGCCCACGCTGATCGATATCAAAGACTCGCCGCCTCAACACCTTTATACAAACGCAACGATCGCCTACCCGCGGGCCCCGCATCTGTTTCTGGCGTTTCCCAAACGCTTCGTTCCCAGCCGAAAAGCGGCCTGGCATCCGGACCCGAAAAATAATCATCCCGGCGTCAGCGATGGCGTGCTGATGACGAGCCGCGACGGGAACACCTGGAAACGCTGGGATGAAGCCTTCCTGCGACCGGGGCAGAACCAGGAACGCTGGTGGCAGCGAAACAATCACATCGCCTGGGGCATCACCACGACACCCAGCCCGCTGCCCGGCGAGGTACCCGAACTGTCGCTGTATGCGATTGAAAACTACTACGTCGGCCCCTGTCGTTTAAGACGGTTCACGCTCAGGCAAGATGGATTTGTTTCGATCAATGCCCCGTATACCGGCGGCGAAATGACGACGCGGCTGATTACATTCGACAAGTCCCAAGGGGATACGCCGGTCGAACTGGAACTCAACCTCGCGACCTCCGCAGCGGGCAGCGTGCAGTATGAACTGCTGGATGAAAGTGGAACGCCGATTCCCGGCTTCACATTGAAAGAGAGCGAAGAATTTTACGGCGACGAACTGGCACACACGGCGACCTGGAAAGGCAAAACCGATCTGAGCCAACTGGCGGGGAAACCGGTGCGGGTCCGTTTTGTACTGAAAGACGCCGACCTGTATTCGCTGCGATTTCGGAATGAATGAGCGGGCTGAACCAGACAGGCTATAAAACACAATGAAAATCGGGATTCTGTCAGACTCACACAATCACCGGGAACGGACGGAACGAGCTGTGGACCTGTTGCGTGAGGCGGGTGCCCAGGCACTGTTTCACTGTGGCGATCTGGCGAGTGAAGAAATCGTTGCGACTTGTGCGGTGCTCCCCTTTTATTTTTCGCTGGGGAATCATGATGCCGACATGGTGCGCATTCTGGAACGGGCGGCGGACCAGCATGGTGCGCACTGCCTGGGCTGGGGAGGCGAAGTGACACTGGCCGGGAAACGGATTGCCGTCGTACATGGTCACATTAGCCGCGATCTGAAGCCGCTGCTGGAAGCAGAACCGGACTACCTGCTGACCGGTCATTCGCATCAGAGTCATGATTTTCGTGCAGGAGTCACACGCCGCATCAATCCGGGGGCGCTGTTCCGGGCGAAGGTGTTTACCGTCGCGGTACTGGATCTGGCAACCGATGAACTGGAATTGCGGGAGGTGGCAAGATGAAACCCATGCCTCACTTTATCATCTCTCCCTGATATCAATGTGTGAAATGATAAAGTGAAGCCATTTCGATTCTCACCTGCGGGGTACGCCCAGGCAGATGCGAAAGCCGTCGCGGGAATCGGAGTAGGCCGGGCCCTGTAACCCTAGGCGGACGGCGCAGCGGGCATTGCCGGGGACGTCGAAGTAGTTGCCGCCCCGACAGACGGGACGCGGGTTCTGTTCGACGACATACAGTTCTTCGTGTCCTCCTTTGGGATCGAAGTCGTCGAGGACGATCTCCCAGACGCCGCCACACATGTCGGCCAGTCCGAAACCGTTGCGACCTTTTTCTCCGTACTGATCGACGGGGGAGACGAAGGCAAAGCCATCGCTCCAGGGCGCATTCGCCAGCGGCCAGATTTTGTTGCGGCCGGGCAGAAAGTCGACGGCGGAAATATTCAGGCGGCCTTCGCCGTCGCGGAGATCGTTGCCCCACCAGAAGTAGTGGCTGTCTTTGCTGCCTCCCCGACAGGCGTAGGCCCATTCAGCTTCGGTGGGGAGGCGGTATTCCAGTCCCTCCGGCAGACGCCCTGCTTTGCGTTCGCGTTCCGTAAGCCACTTACAGAAAGCGCGGCCATCATTCCAGCTGACACAGACCACGGGATACGAGTTCCGCAGCGGGAAACCAAAATTCGGATCGCGCCAGCTTTTGCCTTTCATGGAAATCCAGGGATGCGGGGGCGCTTTGGCAGTGATCTTCCATTCGGGGTCGAAGACCTGCGTCTCGCCACCCGGTTTCTCGGCATCGGTGACGTAGCCACTCTCTTCGATGAAGCGTTTGAACTGCCCCACGCTGACTTCGGTGCGTCCCATCCAGAAACCGTCTTTGACCTGCATCGGTCGCGGCTGTTCGCCTTCATACGATTCCCGTTCGGTGCCTGGCGTCGCGCCCCCTTCAATGCCGGTCGCCCAGGCTTTCTCTTCGGGTGTGCTGCCCATCATGAATTTGCCGGGCGGAATATACAGGACTTCCAGCGAGACATCCTCGCCCAGATCAATCTGTTTCGCGGTCCCCTGCTGCGGCGGATCTGAGGCATGAGACGGGTTGCTGATTTCCCATGTAAGAACAAGAGACAGACAACAGAGCAGCAAACGACAGACGCGGGAGATTCTCATCGGGTGGGTTCCTTGTTAAAGTATCTTTTGCTGGCAGGACGTCTCAGGCAGGAGTCATCTCTGAAGCAGTTCACGCTCGAAGACAGAGGCATTCCTGAATCCACAATTAAAGGAAGTTAAGAAAATCGTACCAGACGGAATCAGCGTGTCAACAGGCGAGTTGAAATGTCTGGGTTTATTGAAGCGAAAGCCTTTCGAATTTTAACAACTCACCCAGGAGAATGTGTTTTGAACCGATTTACGATATTAACATGCAGTGTTATTTTCTGTTGTAGCTGTAGCGATGCAGAACAGGCTGAACCCGCGCCCTCCCTGGAGAAACCAGAGGCTTCCGCAATAGAATCGGTGTCCTCCCCAGCGGTCATTGATCCACATGATTTAATTGTGCCGGGAACGCTCACCGTTGATGTGATGGGGTTGGCTGTGCCGAAAAGAGCGGAAGAAATTGGACGGAAATTCAAACAGGCACTCGCCAAAAATCCTGACTGGTTTCTGGAACACAGTAAAAACAAAAAACCCGGCGAACCACTGCCTCACGATGAGCGGATGGGGATTTCAAAAGAAGAATACGAAGAATTTCTCAAACTTTCTCAGAAAACGACGATGCGGAAAATGAAGGAAGCACCCCTGATCATCACGCAGAAAGAGGAAGATGTTTTTGAGTTGGGTGGCGGAACAGAACTGTCCGACTTCACCGGTATCGTGATTGACTTGAAACAGGATCAGGTTCAAAGCCCGTTTGGTACCCTGACAGAACGCTCGATCATCAATGCGCCGGAAAGCACCGCACTCGGCGCCTGGAACGGCGTCCAATGGAAAGGGAACCTGACTGAAGCTGATGGCGTTACGGGATCAGTCGCCAAGTTGGCCATGGGTAAAATCAAAAAATCGGGGCGGTGTGTGATCTACTACGATGTCAGAAAAATCACTCCGGGAGAGAAAACCCACATTTCACATATCCTGAACTATGATGCACCGCAGAAATAATGCTGTCAGAAACGCGGGAACAAGAGGCGGGTCTGAGTAATGTCGTTTGACGGTTCCCGGTTTGCCTCATATAGTCGAAGGTGTAACGTGAGCATACTGTTTCACTGCTACTGGATTCTACTTCCTGCCGAGTGACGATTATGAATTACTTTCTTGCTGTTTTGACCTGTGTTCTTGCTGTCAGTCTTACAAGTTCCGTGAACGCAGATTTGAATCTGTATGTCAAAGCCAATGCGACTGATGGGAATGGAAGCAAAACGAAACCCTTTTCGTCGATTCTGGACGCGCGGGATCAGATTCGCAAAGCGCGGCAAAACGGGAAGTTAAAACCGGAAGACAAGGTGACGGTGCATATTGAGCCAGGCGTGTATTCTTTGCGCATGTCGCTGATGTTTGATAAAAATGATAGCGGCACGAAAGAGAATCCCGTGGTTTATCGGGCGACGAAACCGGGGAGCGTGCGAATTCAGGGGGGATTGAGTCTCGGAGCCGGCGCGTTTCAACCGATCACGGATGCGGCGATTCTGAAACGGTTGCCTGAAGGAGCCCGCGGGAAAATTTTGGTTTGCGATCTGTCGACGGTGGTCAAGGAACCTTTTGCCGAGTTCAAACCCTCTTATCGGGGCGTGCCTGTCGGGCCGTGGCTGTATGTGAATCATCGACCGATGACACTGGCCCGCTGGCCGAACGCAGACGCTAAGGATGAAGGCTGGGCTTCGTTTACCACAGTCATTGACAAAGGATTGCCTGACCCCCAAGCGAAAGATCCGGCGAAGCAGAAGCCGCATCCCGGTGCGTTTGTGTTTGATGATCCCCGCCCTGCCCGCTGGAAGCTGGATGAGGGTGTGTGGCTGCTGGGGTACTGGACGCACGACTGGAGTGACGAAGTCATTCGCATCGCCGATTACGATCCGCAGCAGAAAATCATCAGGCTGGCGGCTCCGCACAATTACGGCATCATGGGGGGAACCTGGGGTGCGAAAGCACGCCGCTTCTTTGCACTCAACGTGCTGGAAGAACTCGACGCGCCGGGGGAATGGTACCTCGACCGTGCGAACAAGCAGCTGTATCTGTATCCCCAGGGAAAGCTGGACTACGCTGAGATTGTGCTGGCAACTTTGACTCAGCCTCTGATGCAGGTGTGGGGCACTCAACACATTCGGTTCGAAAATCTGAATTTTGAATATGGTCATTCCGAAGGGGTTTCGCTGAAGGAGACCGAAGGAGTGGAACTGGCAGGTTGCGTGGTCGCGAACCTGGCGAGCGGCGGCATTTCGGTTTCGGGGACGCAGAATACAATTCGCAGCTGCGATCTGTTTCATCTGGGAACGCGGGGCATCACGCTGAATGGCGGCGATCGGAAACAACTGAAACGAGCCGGGAACCGGGCCATTAATAATCACATTCACGATTATGGTCTGTTTCAGCGGACGTATGCTCCGGGCATTTACGCGGGGGGCTGCGGACAGATTGTGCAGAACAACTGTATTCACGACGCGCCACATAATGCGATTCTGTATGGCGGGAATGAAAATCTGTTTGAGCGTAATGAGATCTACCGCGTGGTGATGGAGACCGGCGATTCGGGTGCGTTCTATACCGGTCGTGACTGGACGACCCAGGGAAACATATTGCGTCACAATCTCATCCACAACCTGGGAGGCGGCGATGCAGAGCATGTGAATACGATGGGCGTCTACCTGGATGACTGCGACAGCGGCGACACGATCGAAGGGAACGTCTTCTATCGTACGGGGCGGGCCATCATGATCGGGGGCGGCCGCGATAACCCGATTCTCAATAACCTGGTGATTGACTGTCCGATCGGATTGCACGTCGATTCGCGGGGGATGACCTGGAAACAGTGGAATGATCCGAAATCGGCAGGCTGGAATCTGGAAGAGAAAGCCGAGGCGATGAACTACAAACAGCCCCCCTGGAGTACAAAGTATCCGCGTCTGGCGAAGATCATGACCGACTCGCCGCAGGAGCCTCTGTATAACCCGATCCGACGGAATGTATTTGTGGACTGCAGCAAAGAGGTCTTTCACATGGATGGCAACGTGAAGAAGCTGCTCGACAAATTCGAAATCGAACACAATCTCGCCGTGAATACAACAGGTGAGAAAAACGGCATTGCGATGACGAAGGATCTGAAAGGTTTCACCAATTTGAGCGGCTCTCAAAGCAAACCCATTCCACTGGGCATGTCTGTTGACATTAGTGGACAGTTGAAATTGCAGCAGGACCCAAGTCTGCTGAAAGCAAAGGCGTCGTTCGAAGCGATTCCCTTCGATAAGATCGGCCTGTATCGGGATGAATATCGGAAGGAGTTGCCCAAGCGAGATCCTCATTCCTATTAAACAAGCCAAACCCTGTTTTCTTATTCACTCGATTTCACTAAAATCGATGCTGATTTCGTGAATGACCCAGGCAGGCTCACTGGTAGAATGAGGCACTACGTGGCTACGGATGAACTTGCTGTACTTTCGCTGACGATTGCAGACGCCGCGGATTCGCTGGGTGTTTCGACAGCATCGGTGCGAAACTGGATTAAGGCTGGTTATCTGGTCTCGACCGATCGAGGCAGTATCACGCGAGAATCGTTCGATGAGTTCATTGAACATGTCGCCGGCCAGGAGAAGCTGGTTGCCCGTGCCAATAAATCACAGAAGGACAGCCACGATCACGGTGCACTTTCCCTCCGGTATCGACGAATATTGTCAGAGAAGGAATTTGACGGCGATCAGATCGGCGATCAGTATCAGGCATCCCTGTCGAACACGTATCGCAATCAGGAAGGCATTTATTATACACAGGACTGGATTACGGAGCGTTTCTTTGCGCACCTGCCTGCAGAACGGTCTACAGTGACGTTTTGCGATCCCTGTTGTGGTTCGGGCAATTTTATTCTGGCAGCGATTGAGCAGGGGTTTGCTCCGGAAAACATCTTTGGTTTTGACGTTGATCCGGTGGCGGTGGCGATTACAAAACGTCGTCTGTTGGAACGAACCGGCTTTGATTCGCCCCATATTCAGTGTGTCGATTTTCTGGAAGCCAGTCTGCAGACTGGACAACCTCAATTTGATGTCATCTTCACGAATCCACCCTGGGGAAAGAAGCTCAGTAAATTACAAAAACAGGCTTATGCGGTCCAGTTTTCTGCGGGCAGCAGCAATGATACCTGCTCTCTGTTTTTCTGTGCGGCGCTGTCTCGTTTACAACCGGCAGGTTACCTGGGCTTCCTGCTGCCGGATGCGTTCTTCAATGTCGCCACGTTTACCGAGGCACGTGGTCGGGCACTTTCATTGGATATCAAAGCCCTCATGGATTTTGGCAAACCGTTTTCCGGCCTGATGACCAAGGCGAAAGGAATCGTACTGCAGAACCAGGCGAACCGGAATGAACCGATCTGCTGCGAAGGTTTGACGGAAACCACCGTGCGTACGCCGACTTCGTTTCAACAGAACCCGAAATCGATTCTGAATTTCTCCTGTGCACCGGAAGAAGCAGCGACGATCGCGCATCTGTATGCACTGGAGCATCTGAAACTGTCTAATCACGCGCGGTTTGGACTGGGAATCGTCACCGGGAATAATAAAAAGTACTGTGTCGCGTCACCTCAAGCCGGTTATCTGCCCGTTTATAAAGGCGCCGATCTGCAGCCGGGGTCTCTGCGGGAACCATCCACGTATCTTCCTGCGGACTTCTCACTCTATCATCAGGTGGCTCCCCGGGAGCTGTATCAGGCGCCGGAAAAACTGATCTATCGCTTTATCTCGTCGCGTCTGGTTTTTCATCATGACACTTCGCAATCTTATTTTCTGAACAGCGTGAATATGCTGGTGCCGGAACTGGATTTTCCCATCACCGGCGAGCAGCTGTGCCTGCTGTTGAACAGCCGTTTGCTGAACTGGCTGTTTCAATCCATCTTCGAGACGCATAAAGTTCTCCGCGCCGATCTGGGTGCGTTACCGATTCACACGCGGTATTTTGAACGGTATGATGAATTTGACGAAGCCCGCTATTTGAACTTCCTGGGAATAGAAGAAACAGAGTCTGGCGGATATCGCATCAAAGAGAGTGGAGAGTCAGCATCATGAAAACCGAACTGCTGCATGCGAATTTTGGCTGGTTGCACGCACCCCCGTTTCCGCCGGCCTGCTGTCACTGTCTGATCATACGCAGCGAGTCGGGGCTGATCCTGGTTGATACGGGGATCGGCATGCAGGATATCGCCTCGCCGGAAGAGCGGGTCGGCTTAGAAGCAATCCAGGCTGCCGGCTTTCAGTTTATTGAATCGGTAACGGCGCTCGCCCAGATTCAGGAACTGGGTTATACCTCAGCCGATGTGACCGACATCATTCTCACGCACGGCGACCCCGATCATGTGGGAGGCCTGGCTGATTTTCCCGAAGCGCGCGTGCATCTGTCTGCCGAGGAGAAACTGCAGCTGGAAACCGACGATCCCCGTTATCGCAGTGCCCAGTTTTCGCATCGCCCGCAATGGGTGACTTACGACATCAACGACGCCGACTGGTTCGGCATGCCCTCCCGCTGTGTCGATACGGCCGTGAACATCGACGTGCGGCTGATTCCCCTGTTCGGTCATACCAGTGGGCACTGTGGCGTGGCGGTAGAGACGGAGGGCGACTGGTTCCTGCATGTGGGGGACGCCTATTATCTGCGGGGGGAACTGACTGATCCGCAGCATCCGATCGGCGAACTGGCTGCGTTCCGCGCGACCGATAATGCAGAACGACTCACATCACTGACACGGCTCAGAACGTGCATCGACGAGCACGGCGACTCTTTCGCATACTGCGGCTATCACGATACGAGTGAACTGCCCGCTTCCGTGCCTGCTTTCGAAGAGATTCGCTGATTTGAAAATTTCCTGTTGACATACCTACAATGCGTAGGTATTAATTACCTACATAACGTAGGCACAACACAGACAGGAGTTTGACATGGCAAAAGCAGATACCACGCCGCTGACCGAAATTCAGCGTGAGATGATGGAAATCGTGTGGCAACGCGAAGAAGTGACGGTGAGCGAAGTGCGGGACGCGTTGTCGGCCCATCGCCCCCTGGCCCGCAACACGGTGCAGACGATGCTCGTGCGGCTGGAGGAAAAGGGCTGGCTCAAGCACCGCGAGCAGGGCCGGACGTTCGTCTATTCAGCGAACCGCCCCCGCACACTCTCGCTGGGGGCCAAAGTCTCCCAGATGGTGGATCGTCTGTTTGCCGGTTCTCCCGAAGAAATGGTGACCGCGTTGCTGGAATACCGGGGCCTGTCCGCCGACGAAGCCGAACGGATCCGTGCGATGATTGAAGCTGCGGAAACGGAGCCAAAGCAAAAACCCAAACGACAGAGGTAAGCTCGATGAACGCGTTTGATTTCTGGAAACCCGGTGATCTGCTCCTGATGGGGAGCGTGAATGTGCTGCTGCAAATCACAGTTGTGACGGCCCTGTTTCTGCTGCTCACAGTATTTCTACGACGGAATCCAACCGTTCGTTACGGCCTGCTCTGTGCAGCGCTCATGCTGATCATGCTGAGTCCGGTGATCACGCTGGTCATGCAGTCTTCCGGAAACAGCCTGTTGACCTTTTCGCTCGAAACAGAAAATACAGTGAACCACCCGGGCTCCGAAGTCAGATATGATCCGGTCGAAGTCGATGCATTGCCTTTGATGTCCTCCGCCGGGAATCGGGAACGAGAACACTTTGCCCGGTCTGCTCTGCCTGATCCGACAGAACCGGGGATGCTCAAACAGAAACTGCATTCCGGTTCCGTGCTGGAATTATCGAGGGGATCGAAACAATTCAAATTCATCGCGAGTGAGGTTCCCACGAATCAAACAGCAGCGGTTCAGACACTCCGTCTCACATTGCAGGTCTTTCTCCTTGTCTGGCTGGCCGGGACTCTCGTTGTACTGATCAGGTAGCTCACGGGCTGGTACCGGCTCATGCGTCTGTTGCGAGACGCGAAAGCCAACGGCCATTCTTCTCTGGCAGAGTCCTTTGCAGAAGCGGGGCGACTGTTTCCACAAAAAAGACTGCCGGAACTGGTTTTATCAGTGCATGTCTCAGGGCCTGTTTCCGCCGGTCTGTTCAGGCCGCGCGTCATTTTCCCGGAACAGCTTGCGAGCCAGATAGCTCCCGAGGCATTGCGGGATATTTTCATTCACGAAATCGCGCACAGTGTCCGCCGCGATCAGGTGATTCTGCTGATTCAAAACCTGGTGTCAGCACTGTTCTGGTTGCATCCCCTGGTCATGAAGCTGAACCATCAACTGGCACAGGCGCGGGAAGAAGTCTGCGACAATTATGTGCTGGAAGAAACGGACGCGAAATCTTACAGCCAGACACTGTTAAGTCTCGCAGAACGCATTTCAACAAAACCGTTTCTGCCCGGTGCGATTGGTCTGTTTACGTCGCGCTGGAGACTGGAGCAGCGAATCGCCGGCCTGCTCGATCAACGCCGCAGTCGCTTGACCCGACTCTCCAGCTCGAAACTGGTCTTCCTGGTGACACTGTCGGTCTGCATAGCTGCCGGTATCGCGGCGGGAACCTTCACGTCGGCAGTTGCACAAACCGAGGATTCAAAAAAGGCCGAACCTGTAGAGAAAGGCGTTACGGTGCGTGGCACGATCACCACCCACGAAGGCAAACCGGCGGCAGGGGCACACGTCGAAGTCATCGGGTTGAAACCTGTGGATGAGACAAAACCCGATCGAAAAATGCTGGCAGAAGGAGTGGCAGACCAGTCAGGTCACTACGAACTGACGCTGACAATGGATGAGCCGAAATCGTACAGTCAGATGAGACTCCACGTCAGGACCGAGCACTCCGGATTGTTCTCGCGGGCCAAAAAATGGCAAGGTGATCTCATGACGGTCGATTTGAAACTTCCAGTACCATTAAACGGTATCATCCAGTTTGTCGATGCGGAAGGACGGCCTGCGAAAAATTTATCGCTGGATATGGAACTGCTCGACATCAAAGTCTCGTCCCCGCCCAATGCGGCTATTCAGCTTGTGAAACCCGCTGAAAAGCCGGTCAAACGCCTCAGCAATGCAATGAAACTGGCTCCTGATTCCATGCTGAGATTCAGTCCGCAGAAAACCGATGACCAGGGCAGGATGAGGCTGAATATGTTTGATTTGCGCAGGGGGGTCACTCTGAAAATTACCGGCTCGGAACAATTCGCACCCCAGTGGGTGATCCTCAATTCGGGACTGCCTGAAGAACGTGGCAAACATGACGGAACGTATCGCGATGTCATCAAAAATATCAAACCGGGAGAAACGTTGACGATTCCTCTCGCACCGGCACAATGGTTTTCGGGCCGTGTTCTGCTGGGTGATACAGGGAAGCCGGCGGCTGACACGCGGATCAAAATCTGGGCCAGCCAGCAGGAAAAGCATGGGTCGATGGTTTCCGTTGAGGGTAAGACTGACGCTGCGGGAAATTTTCGTTTGAACCCCCGACCAGGGGTCCGGTTCGGAATCATCGCCTATCCGCCACAAGGCACTCCCTATCTTACACGGGAAGTGAAAGACCTGCGCTGGACTCCTGAAACTTCGAAAAAGATTGAGATTAAACTCGACAAGGTCGTTCTGGCAGAAGGTACTGTGATTGATGCCAGTACCGGTAAACCGCTGCAAGGGGCCTCGGTTCAGTACTACCCCGAGATGACCAACGACAAAAGACTGCTGGATGACATCGTCTCTGGCTGGCAAAGTATTCAGAAAACAGACTCGTCAGGGAAGTTTCAGATTCCCGTCTTACCCGGCCCGGGAACGTTGCTCGTACATGCGGCGGAGAAAAACTACATCCTGCAGGAACGGGACTCGGAAGTTCTTAACATTGGGAAACCAGGTGGTGCGCGAATGTACGCACACGCCTTCCAGAAGATCAATCCGGCTAAAGAAGAAACTCTGAAACCGATGAAAATAGAGCTGCAGCCGGGTGCAACCGTCGCCGGAACGCTCGTCGACGAACAAGGCCAGCCGATCAAACACGCGATCATGATTTCAAGGCTGAAACCAGACCCATTGTCGCCCGACTGGCGCGGTCTTCCCGTCGAATTAAACAACGGCACGTTCGAACTTCATGGACTACGTGAAGGCGTCGAATACCCGGTCTATTTTCTCGACCCGAAAAACCGTCTGGGTGCCGTCGCAAAGATCAGTGCCAGGACCAAAGAATCCAAAATTGTGCTCAAGCCCTGTGGCTCTGCAAACGCGAGATACGTGGATTCCGACGGAAAACCCATCGCAGAGAAAATTATTGGCGGCTTGTACCTGGTCGTTACGCCTGGTACTCCAAAGTACGATTTGCAGGCAATACAAAGTGGCAAATTATGGGCGGATGAAGAACTCGTATTTAATATTGACCGAGTCAATTACAGTTTGCCATCCGCATGCACCACCGATGCCGAGGGAAAACAGACATTTCCCGCTCTGATTCCCGGTGCAACATACCGCCACGTCAAGATCATCAACGGGCAGCCCCTGATCACTCATGAATTTACCCTGCAGCCTGGTGAGCAGAAAGACCTGGGTGAGATCGAAATCCAACTCAATGAGTGACTGCGGCCCACTTTGATTTAGTGCTTGTAAATCTTGTGCCGTGGACGATCGGAGAGGATTTCTTCTTTGCCCCAGTTGGTGACAGCGCGGAAGGCATCACTCTGGATGAAGTCTTTGAATGCCTGTTCGTCGGACCATTCGCTGGTGATCATGTACGAGGCATCGTCAGCAACATCTTTCCACAGGTTGGAATTGTCGTGCCCTTCCGCTTCATTCAAAGCAGCAAGCACGCTGGCGAACTTTTCTTCAAATGATTCCTGTTTCCCTGCAATAACGTGGTAATTCATGCCAACGGTGATCATGGATCAATCTGCTCCTGAATGGATTCTGGTGTTCATAAAGATTTCGCTCATCTTAGTACACAATCGCCTGGTTCACAATCAACATGAATCGAGTACCTGCTCAGCCCCGCTGAGAAATTTGTGCTTGGCTTAATTACTTCTATTCTGAAAGCGATTCCCATTTTTTAATGCTTTTACCGGGAAATTCCGTTATATAATGACCGTTGCGGGCTTGAGTTCACATCATCTTTTCCAAAGGAGAGACTCGGTCCGGATTTCCTGAAATATCTGCAGCTGCAGATACTCATCTAAGCCGGAATCTTTTATATGGACCAACATGGTACAGACTGGTATGCAGCGGCATTGCAGAACCTGACTGACACATTAATTGTAGCCAGTCTTCAAAAGCAGGTCATGCTCTTGAACTCCGCCGCCGAACAGCTGACAGGCTGGAAACAGAGTGACGCGCATGGCAAAGCTGTTTCTGAGATCCTGGAGTTTTCCTGTAAGTCTCAGACGCTTGATCACAGCCTTCTGCTGGAACCGGTCTTCCAGTCTGGCCTGTCAGTGAATATCCCGGACAGGACTTTTCTGAAAGAAAGCCATGCTGCAGAGCATTTAGTTACGGGACGGATCTTACCGGTAAGGGAGGAAAACGGGAACATCATCGGAGCCCTGTATCAGCTGCATACAAAATCTGTTGAGCAGAGTTCTCAGCCTAAACTCGGGATCAGTGAGCATGTGTTACACACCTTCATTGAAAACGCTCCCATCGCGATCGCCTTATTCGATCAGCAACTCCGTTATCTGGCGACGAGCCAGCGCTGGTTGCAGGATTACGGTCTGGACGGTGAGATCCTGCTCGGTCGTTCGCATTATGAAGTCTTCCCTGAAATCCCGGAGCACTGGAAAACCGCGCATCAGCGGGCATTGGCTGGTGCCGTCTTACGTAATGAAGAATGTTTCATTCGCGCAGATGGTTCGCTGCAGTGGCTGCGCTGGGTGATCCAGCCCTGGTATGAATCGCCGGGTACCATTGGTGGTATCGTCATGCTGACTGAAGATATCACTGAGCGAAAATCGCTGGAAGAAGAAAACCGAAAACTGCTGGAACAGTTCGCTGCATCTCAGAAAATGGAATCGGTTGGCAGACTGGCCGGTGGTGTGGCCCATGATTTCAATAATATGCTGAATGTCATTTTAGGCCATGTCGGCCTGGGGCTGCTGGACATTGATGCGAAACATCCCCTGTACGACCATCTCGTGGAAATTCGCAGTGCCGCCGAACGTTCTGCGGAACTGACTGAACAATTACTGGCCTTTGCCAGTCGCCAGGTGATTGAGCCCAGGCTGCTCGATCTGAATGAGACGATCGAAGACATGATCAAGATGTTGCGCCGGCTGATTGGTGAGGGAATCGAATTTGTCTGGTTGCCGGGTGCTTCCCTGGGACTGGTCAAAATGGATCCCTCGCAAATCGATCAGATCCTGGCCAACCTGTGTGTGAACGCCAGTGACGCAATCTCCGGCATCGGGAAAATTACGCTGGAAACACGTAATATTGAATTTGACGAAGCATTCTGTCAGGAGCATCCGGGTTATCTTCCCGGCAAGTATGTGCAACTGGCGGTCAGTGACAGTGGTAGTGGCATCGACCAGGAGACCTTGAAGAATATTTTCGAACCTTTTTTTACCACCAAAAGAGCGGGAAAAGGAACTGGCCTGGGACTGGCAACCATTTATGGGATTGTTAAACAGAACAAAGGTTTGATTCAGGTCAGCAGTGAAGTCGGAAGTGGTTCGCGATTTGAAATCTCTCTGCCTCGGCAGGCCGCGGGGGAGAAAACAAAAGTCATTAAGGAAACATTTGAAACACCTCCGGGCCAAAACGAAGTTATCCTGCTGATCGATGATGAAGCGATGCTGGCGCGCACCACTCGAGATATTCTGGCGTCACTGGGTTACCGGGTTTTGACGGCGACTAATCCCCGCGAAGCGATTCAGGCCGCACAGGATTATCAGGGAACGATTGATCTGTTGATCTCAGATGTGGTCATGCCGGAAATGAACGGGAAAGATTTATTTAACACGCTGAAGATCATTCGCCCCGAACTGAAGGTCTTATACATTTCCGGCTATACGGTGAATATCATCGCCGATCATGGCGTACTCAAAGACGGGATCATCTTTCTGCAAAAGCCATTCAGCCGTCATCAGCTGGCCGTCAAAGTGCGACAGGTGATCGAACAGGACAAATCCAGCGACTCCGCCTGACAAACTGAGTATTCTCTACTGCAGATTTACTCATTCCTCTGCTGATCCGGCCTGCTCTGCTGCAGTAACATCAGGACTTCCGTCCTTGAGCTGATAACGTAACGGTTTACCAGTCTGTGGGTCGACGGGAATTTCGGAGAAATACGCGGGGACGAGTTCCTGCAGTCTTTTCGGAAACCGACCGTGCTCCCGGCGATACATCTGGGCTGCCAGAATCGTTAATGCTGCCGCACGCTGGGTTACCGAATCCTTGTGTAAATTCATGAAAGTGTAGGACTCGAATGGAGACATCAACAATAAGGCAGGGAGATATTTGAGCCGCAACTCAGGGGAATCCATCAGGCGATGATACTCTTTATTGTAAGCGTTCTCTGCCTCTGGCGTTGCTTTGGTAATCGCCTCACTCAAAAGCTCGTTTAAATACAGCAGCTCACGACGCATCTCTTTGCGATCCGCAATCTGCATCGCCAGGAAACCTGACTTGACCTGAAACGGGACCCAACTGTTTCGCTCTGGTTCTTTTGGATCCTGCCTGACCAGAGACGGAATGGTGGATAGCAATAGATTACGATCATGAATGGAACCCTCTGCCAGTGTCTGCAAACTCTGGAAGCCATGCGCTGTAAATCGGCCTTCGTGATTACCATCGTCTGTGTAGGCATGCTGTAGAAGATTCTGAACATCCTGTTCTCGGGTCTCACTGATATTGAGTGGCGGCATCGGCATTTGTTGCACTTTTTGAAAGAGAACCTTCAACTGTCGATCATTAAACAGATCTGGATATGTCTCTACGATCTCTGCTGCCAGTTGTGCGCTACGACCTGCCTCTCCATTTGCAGTACTCTGGATGATGGCCCAGGGGCCCGACTGACGGTAATGTTTAACCACATTGATACGCGCCAGCAACAGTTGCAGACAGCGTTCCGCATTCCCCTCTTCCGCTGCCAGATGAATACCGCCGGTCAACAGGGAGAAGACGTTACTTCTCAGTGCATCAGCTTGCGGCAGATAAATGTTGAAGTCTGTATTACCAGCCGGATTCGCTTCGTATGGTCTGTTTAAGTCCCGATATTCATTGAGATCATTGGCCTGGGGTCGATTGATAAATCCGAGTGCGGGGCGGCTGGCTGCTTGAAGATACATATCGATCTGCTCAGAATGTGATTTCAGATACTTTTTCACATCAGGCCAGTTTTTGCCGGCAGGTCCATCAGTCATCCCGGCAAGATCGAGTTTTGCCGAGTTGATGCGGTCCACTTTTGTCAACATTGAGAGCCCCTGCAGGTAGAGAGGCCAGGCGCGCTCCTCCCTGGGAATCGTGCGGCTCTGCTCATCCAGTTGCTGAACCATATCAAACTTGATTGTGGGTCGTGCGACCATTAATCGAACGGTCACTACGGACCAGGGAACCAGAATGAGGATCAACAGTATTCCCAGTGCCTGCGTGGCGCGACGGCGGGCGCGCCAGCGGAACGGGCGATTCCGCAGACGCGCGCGGCGGATGAGCTTCGCGGCGGTTTTCGGAGCGCCGAACGATTCGATCAGCGCTACTTCACTTTCTCCCTTCTCGATTCCGTCGGCAAAGTGAGCACAAAGTTCCCTGGCCACATCCCGTTTTTCCGCAGGCCAGAGCCGGGATTTCTGTACGACATCCAGCACAACCGCCATTAAGGGTTCGGACAGCTGATAATCCAGCAGTTCTCCCAGCGAATGTGTTTCATAGACCAGACCACTTAAAGCAGCAGCGTCACCACATTGGGTGACAATCTCTTCTGGCGTGCGACCGCCGTCCAACTGCCACTGCAGAGTCTGACAGACGCGGTTCAGCATCTGGCGGGCGGCGCGTGCTTTCACATGCTGATTGACGACAATCCGTTCGACGGTGGGCCATAAATGAGCGGGCAACGGGGCGTTTAATATCCAGTCGGTCCTGCGTGTCGCACGGATCAAAGCGGCGATGCTTTCCGGTTCACTCAGCTGCTCTACCAGTTGAGGTGCCGCACAACCTTCGCGTAACAGACTACTGCAGGACTTCGCCAGACGGATCGCAACGGTCCAGCGCAGCCGACCATCCAGATGGTCTGTGATCTGCCGAATCGCTTCGATCAGATTTTCAGGTAAGGCACTTGTATCGAGTTGTTCCAGTGGTTCCTGGGGACCAGTGATCTGCCCACGGAGCAGATGCGAAATCGGCGTCTGCAGAATCTGTTTCCATTTGGGTCGAGAGGCGGAGGCGGCGTTCATGCTTCCCCTCCCCGTAACTTGGGCTGTGAGCCGGCGAGGATGCCCAGGCTCTGCATGGCGCTGGTGACGGCGCCCCACTGCGCCGTGTCGCTGGCCAGTCGTTTTTTACCTTTCGCGGTGAGCGAATAATATTTGCGTTTGCGGCCGCTCTCCGATTCCTGCCAGCTGGGACGGATCAGTCCCTGTGACTGCAGATTATAGAGCAGCGGATAGAGCGTGGACTGCCCCATGTCGAGCACGCCACCCGTCTGTTCGGAGAGTGCCTCCACGAGCTCATAACCATATTTCGCACCCTCTTCCAGCAGCTTCAAAACCGCTACCGGTCCGGCACCCCGCATCAGTTCGCGTTCGATGCGCATGATTGCTTCCTTCCACGAATGGGAATCAGAGAAAACTCAGTTTCTTATATACTATGTGTGACATAGTATGTCTGTCAAGAATTATTTTTCCAGCGGGCTTGATAAGTGGTTTGTGCGTGCCGTGAATGAAAAACTGATGAAGTTGGCAGACCTGCCTGTTAAAACCAAACTCACTCCGTTACTTTTAATAGATCAGTGGTGATTGATGGTTGGTTGTCCGACATAAAAAGTTCGTTCAGGAGTTGATGAATGCCTTTCCCTGTGACGCGTCTTACTGCTTTTGTTTGCTGCAGCCTGTTCAGCGGGTTGCTGTTTCTTTCCTCCGCTGCAGCAGAAGACTGGCCGACCTGGCGGAAAGATGCCCGGCGGACGGCAACCACGGACGAGCAACTCGCAAAAGACCTGCATCTCCAGTGGAGGCGGCAACTGGGGCCGCTCAAGCCGGCCTGGCCTGAAGATCCCCGCATCCAGTTTGACGCTCACTACGAACCGGTGATCGCCGGACAGACCTTGTTCGTCAGCTCGTCGCGTAATGACAGTGTGAGCGCCTTTGATCTTAAGACCGGCCAGCAACAGTGGCAGTTTTTCGCGAATGGTCCGGTCCGATTCGCGCCGCTGGTTGCGGGCAAGAATGTTTACTTCTCAGCCGACGATGGCTGTTTTTATTGTCTGAATGCAGCAGACGGAAAACTGAACTGGAAATTTCAGGCGGCCCCGAACGCGCGGAAAGCGCTCGCGAATGAACGGCTCTCTTCGGTCTGGCCGATTCGTGGGGGCGCTGTACTTTCTGAGGGTAAGATTTATTTCACCTGCGGCGTATGGCCATTCGAGGGAACCTTCCTCTACACACTGGATGCAGAAACAGGAGCAGCGGTTTCCGAGCCGGAACATGAAATCAAAACATTGACGGATGTGACACCCCAGGGTTACCTGGTCAAGAATGAAAATAAGCTGCTGATTCCCTGTGGCCGTTCGGTCGCTGCCTGTCTTGATCTGAAAACGGATCAGTTCATCACACATAAATATGGAAACCGGGTAACCAATTATCATGTCTCTTCTGTCGGCCCCTACATTTTTCATGGCGGTTCTTCTTTTCGAATGGACACCAGCCAGGATCTGGGAGTGGATGCCCGTTTTCCCGTGTTGACGGAAGAAATTGTCTATTTTGGCAGAGCCGGCAATGTGGTTGCCTACGATCTGAAAAATCTGAAGACAGTGGAATCAAAAGACCGCCGTGGTAAAGTCGTGAAGAAAAAAGTGCTCAATCAGCTCTGGAGTCTGCCCATCCCTCCACAGCAGAAGCAGTCTCAAGCGGAATGGGAAGCCTGGGTCAAAGCACATCCGGTGCAGCTTGATTTGAAAGCCGGCAATCGTTTGTATGGCCATCAGGGTGAGATGATTTTCGCACTGGATCTGGCAAAAGATGGCAAAGCCGCTGACATCAGCTGGACACAATCCATCACCGGCACACCAGCCACCATGATTGCCGCGAATGGTGCACTGGTCGTCGTGACCGAAGCGGGCGACCTGCTTTGTTTCGGAGACAAACCGATTAAACCAATTACGTTTTCTGCACAGAAACGCGCATTGAGTGCACAACAGGATGCCTGGACCGAAAAAACCAGCCAGTTGCTCTCACTGACACAGTCCGGCGCTGGATATGGTCTTGTGCTGGGAACCGGTAGCGGGCGCCTGCTGGAAGAACTGATCGATCAATCAAAGCTGACGCTGATTGCAGTCGAGCCGGATACAGAAAAAGTGGCAGCGCTGCGGGCGAAATACGATGCGACAGGTCTGCTGGGTACACGGGTCGTCATACACCAGGGCAATCCGCTCACATTTGAACTTCCCGCTTACATTGCGGAATTGATCGTCGCCGAAGATTTAAGAGCTCTGGGTGGGTCGCTGAATGCAGATACGTGGAAGACGGTTTACAAATCGCTGCGTCCCTACGGCGGGACCGCCTGTCTGAACCTGGGTGAAACAGCATACACACAGTTGGCGACTACGGTGGAGAAGAAGCGTCTGCCTCGCGCGGAACTCAAACAAGCGGAAGGTTTCACACTGTTGACCCGCGTCGGTGCCCTGCCCGGTTCTGCAAACTGGACCCACGAGTACGGGGATGCCTCGAACACACTGATGTCCCGCGATGAACTGGTGAAAGCACCGCTGGGTGTGCTCTGGTTTGGCGGACCTGCGGGTCACGGCGACCTGTTTTACAACCGTCATGACTGGGGCCCCAGTATGGCGGTGATCGAAGGACGAATGTTTCTGCAGGGACCCGGTAAATTAACGGCCGTTGATGTCTATACCGGCCGGATTCTATGGATGATCCCTCTGGAAGAAACGCCGGAAGACAGCCCGGGACGTCGCGGCCAGAGCTATGACGGAAAACTGGTCGGCCATCATTTCATCGCCCTCGAAGACAGTATCTATCTGGTCACCAGTCAGAACACCTGCGTGAGGCTTGATCCGGCAACAGGGAAAATGCTGGCCGAGATGACCCTGCCCCACGTTGATGATCGCTGGGGACGCATCCGTATACATGAAGACCTGCTGTTAACGTCGGTTTTCCGGACTTCAAAAAAGATTGGTGAAAAGTACGGCTTACTCCCGCTGGAACTGGTGGCGCTCAACCGCCACACCGGGGAAGTCATCTGGACACACAAGGCACAGATGAGTTTTCCCGTCGTCTCTTTGAGTGGAGACCGGATTTATGTTTATGATGGGGCATTGGAAAACTTTTATGGGGACTGGAAACGCCGCGGTAAAATTCCCAATGCGCTGGCGGAACGATTTATTAAAGCGATTGATTTAAAAACCGGTAAATTGATCTGGGAACATCAGACGGACGTCGTGGGAACCTGGCTCTCCTATAGCGATCAGAAAGATGTGATGCTGGTTACCAACCGCGATGGGATCTCTGCCTTTCGCGGCAAAGATGGTTCGGAACTCTGGAAAAAATATTCGACCGGCCAGGGATTTCGCGGGCATCCTGAAACGCTGTGGGACAAGGTCATCATCTGGAACGACCGCATTCTGGACCAGCGTGGTCCCGGACTGTCTTATGATCTGGAAACCGGCGAGCCGATTCTGCGTACGAATCCGATCACCGGCAAACCGATTCCGTGGGAGTTCACCAAGGCCGGACATCACTGCAATTACGCGATTGCCAGCCCGCACCTGATGACTTTCCGCGCGAGCTCCGCTGGATTTTGCGATATCGACAGTGCGAATACGTCGCGCCTGGAAGGCTTCCGTACCGGTTGTCGCAACAGCCTGGTACCGGCGAACGGCGTGCTCAATTCACCGAACATGGCACATGGCTGCAGTTGTGGTTACTCGCTGTTTACTTCCCTGGCGCTGACCCATGTACCGGATTCGGAGGTCTGGAGTTATAGTGCGCTGGCGATGAACGCCAAAGAGGATCAGGTGCAGCAGCTGGGTGTCAACCTGGGTGCGCCCGGCGATCGTCAGGCAGAGAACGGCACACTCTGGCTGGACTACCCCAGCGTGGGAGGCTCCTCGCCTGTGGTCTCGCTCAAACTCAGCGGCGCTGATCTGGAATACTATCACAAGCATTCGTCTTTTGTTAAAGAAGGCGATTTGAAATGGGTGGCCGCCTCGGGAGTGGAAGGAGCATCCGCATTGTCAGTAACACTTTCAACGGTCCCCACGCCGGAACGCAGTTATACGGTCCGGCTTTACTTTCTGGAGCCCCAGGATCTGAAGACGGGCGAACGTGTGTTCGACGTGAGTCTTCAGGGGAAACCGGTGCTGCCGGAACTGGATATAGTGAAAGCAGCCGGCGGCGCGAACCGGGCGATCGTCCGGGAATTCAAGGGCGTTCGCTGCACAACCAGTCTGCAAGTGGATTTGACTGCCATCAAAGGCCGCACACTGTTGTCGGGCGTGGAAATCGTGGTGGAAAAATAGCGGTCTGCTGACGACACAAAGATGACTGCTGCCTTCCGCAGGTATCTCTTCGATACCGTACAGATCCGGTGCGCAGCCGGATTTCAGAAAAACGATCCGCTTTATAAACATGCCGCGTACTGCAGATTAAGAAACCCTGCAACTGCATTAAGATCCTTTTAAGTTTCTGGTATCTGTTTTAATCGCTCTTGTCACACCCTGAATCCGCCGTAATGTGTGCAGGAAACAGGGCTCACACCCCACATGCTGCCATACATGTTTCCTTCAATCTCTGACTCATTACGGAGTATACTCAGATGAAGACCTCCCCTGCTTCGAGAGAAAATCGCGCTGGATTCACGCTGATTGAACTGCTTGTGGTGATCGCCATTATTGGCATCCTGGTGGCCCTCCTGTTACCGGCAGTTCAACAGGCGCGTGAGGCAGCCCGTCGCAACCAATGCAAAAACAACCTGAAGCAGTTGTGCCTGGCGATTCACAACTATCATGACAACTACCTGACCACCCCACTGCATATGCATCGGGGTTCAGACGATTATGACGGCGCGAGCAATGGCGGTTCGGGAAATCTTTCCTGGTATGTCGGCCTGCTGCCGTTTGTGGATCGGGGCAATATTTATGACCGGATCCCCTTTGAAACGTGCGGCCTGGGTGACTCCTGGAGTGGGATTGCCAATAACAGTTCTGTACTGGGAGGTCTGGCACGGATTGAAGTCCCCCTGTTTCGATGCCCCAGCGAATCGGTCGTCAACACCGTGGTCTCTACCGCGAATTTCAGCTATGTCGCCAATGCCGGCCGACCGCGCAATTTACTTTCTCCGGGTCAACCTTCCACGGGAGCTGCAGCACCGCCTTCCTCAAAAGGGATTATCTCAATGTCCCGCATGAACGAAGCAGGTCCTTACAGTTCCAACTGGCGGTCCACCACGAACGCTGCGTTTGGATTCAGCGATATTACCGATGGGCTTTCCAATACCGCGGCAATCTCAGAATCACTGGTCAATGATGGCAGCGGAGAGCATCCGGACCGTCGCCGCAATCTGTATTACACCAGCTCCGCCATGATTGAACAGTATGATGCCTACATTGACCAGGTGGTCTCAGACGGGCTCACAGGTTACACCAACTGGTCAGACTGGAGTCAGTATAAAGGCCACTCATGGCTGTATACCGACTCGTGGCAGAAACATGTTTATACACACGTTTTTCCACCCAACACGATTTCGATTCCCTCTTACTCCAGTGACACTTTCCGCTGCCATGAAGGTGATTCCGGAATCAGTCCTTCCAGCGATCATACCGGGGGAGTCCAGGTCGCAATGATGGATGGCTCCGTGCGATTCATTTCCAACTCCATCGACTTGAATACCTGGTGGGCGCTGGGTACCAGAAATCAACGTGAAGTGATCAGCGAATTTTAAACTCTGTTTTGGGCCTCACTAATGTCAGTACGATCAGCGCGTGTCTGTTTTTCAGTAAGCTTCCTTTTGCTTTGCGCGATAGCTGCAGGCTGTGCGGGAGAGGAAGATCCCATTGAAGCGCGACTGAAAGAAGTAGGTTATACCCCTGAGAAAATTGTCGCCGAACTGGAACTTCGCATTAAGAATCTTGATAAGATGTCAGCGCACCAGCACAGTGCCGGTAACGATTCGAAACAAGGGGGAACCCGCGCAATTGACCCGCGCGGCAATCCCTTCTCTTTTGATTCGATCATCAAAGACATCAAACATAAAATTGATCAAGTGCAGCAAAGATCTGGTGAAGACGTGAACGTTCTGGAACAGGTCACGCAGAAAATCGAAAACGGCAAACTGGATGACACCATGCGAAAGCGGGTCCTTGAGGCACTGCAGAAATGAGAAGTACCGTCTGAGGTGAGACGATCAGAACAGGCCGGGAATCGGTGTGCCTGCGGTGGCGACCTGGACCACTTCGCTGGGAACGCCGCGCGTAATGCGAAGTTCGCCGAGGTCGAACAGGGTGTGCATGATACTGGTGACCAGGTCCTTGCGTTCAATGGGTTCGGTCTGAGGTCCGCCGGCATGTCGGTCTGACTGGCCAATGACCTGCCCCATATTCAGACCGCCGCCTGACAGCATGAGTGGCGATAGATTGCCCCAGTGATCGCGTCCGCCACGACTGTTGAGTTTGGGAGTGCGTCCCATTTCGCCCGTACAGACCAGCAGAATATCATCACTGAGGCCGCGTGCGTGCACGTCTTCCATAAAGGCAGATACGGCATGATCGAAGGGGACTCCCATGTAGTCCATGCCTTCCCCGACGCCGGCGTTATTTTTATCCGCGTGCATGTCCCACACAAAATTGGTGGTGATCGTCACAAAGCCGCAGCCTGCTTCACAGAGCCGACGGGCCATCAACAGCAGCTTGCCCAGTGACTGTGCGTTGTCAATGTAGCGTTTGTAGTTCTTCCAGCGCGTGCTGATGGATGCCGGCTTGACCAGGGGAGCGGTATCGTAGCGGGCGACGACGGCTGGATCTTCCTGAGATAAATCAAAGGCGCGAGAGACGCCACCCAGGATCACGTCAAACGCCTGTTGCTGAAGTTGCGAACTGGCGGCAAACGTCTCACTTTTTTCAGCCGCCCAGCGGGCACGATCCAGTTTTGAGAGTAACAATCGGCGATCATCAAGACGGTTCGGGGAGATAGACAGAGACATATTCGACTGCATATCGCCGCCAGCTCCGGGAACAAACGGGGCATACGCGGAGCCCATCAGACCATGCGAATCAAATTTGCCGAACTGGGTGACAGCGGGCAGCATCTTGTCATCAATGGCCTGCGGAAAGAGCACCGCGTTCGTCGGCATCCCGTTCTCGGGATGATTGGCGCCTACGACCCGCGAATAAAGCGAACCCAGATTCGCGTTGAGCGTATCCTTGTGCACGATTGGCTTGATATCGTGGCGACTGTCGCCTGATCGATACGAACGGACGACCGACATGCGATCGGCCAGTTGGGCCAGTCTGGGAAATGTCCCGCCGAACGTCACGCCGGGAATCTTCGTCGTCACTTCGCCCGTCACACTGTGTATGCCCGACGGCGCGGTCATTTTGGGATCAAACGTTTCAATCTGGCTCGGTCCGCCATGCATGAACAGGAAGATGACCGACTTGTTCTTCAGCAGCGTGCCTGATCCCGCCGCCTGCGCTTGTAGCGACAGCAGACCAGGCAAGGTCAACCCACCCAGTGCCAGACCGCCCACGCGCAGGAATTCCCGCCGTCCCTGTTTGCCGTGATGATTGCAAAATGAAAGCATGATTTTTTTCCTGAGCCAATGAAAATCGTCTGCTTACAGGTATCGTCAAATATATCAACTATTGTTTATGCTTTCCAGCTCTATCTCATCAGAAAGTCTATCGCGTTCTCCGGGGTTGGCAGGTTTTTGTATCGATTGAAAAACGGCGTGCCGCTTTATTACCAGAACTTCCACCACGCGTGCCGTGACGAGAGCCTGCGAATTGCTCTGCTGGTCGATTTACTGAGAATTTCATCGACCAGTTCTCCAATCGAGCGCAAATTTCCTCGTCTGCTAAATCCACTGGCATCAAATTGAACGGGCCGTTTCGTCTCCTGCAGCATCTTCTTCGCAACAGGAATCACCCGTTCGTCTCCCAGTTGACTCAGCCCTTCGACTGATTCCATCCGTTCGAAATCGTCTCCCTTCTCTGCCCATTCGAGCAACACGTCGCGAGACGGGCCGCAGTCCAGCTCTGCCAGCAGCTTCAGTATGCTGCCTCTGGTCAGGGGATCGGTCTCGTGATCCAGCGCAGCGATGACCGGTTCTACGGCTTCCCGCGCAGAGATCTGACGCAAACCCAGGGTTGTATAAAACCGGATCATATCCTGACTGTGACCCAGCAGCTTGAGCAGCAGATCCACATCTTCCGGCTTCCACTTGATGGTGTAGACGGCTCGATACTGGATGTCTTCATTAGGCGGATCGTTGATCAGCGCCAGCAGTTGAGTGCGGGAGAGCGCACCTGCTTTATCGAGGGTTCGAAAAGCCGCCTCTGTCACACTCTGCACGGGATCGCGCAAGCGCGCAAACACCCGGTCGCGCCAGCGCGCCGCATCAAACTCCATCAGTGTCAGGATCGCTTCCTGCCTGGGTTCGGGAGCCGCATCAGAGAGTAATTTACCGACCGCCTCTTCTGCATAATGCAGTTCGAAGATACGAATCATTCGACAAGCGCTGGCGCGGACTTCAGAATGGGAGTCTGACAGGAAGCTCGGAATCAAAGCCTGCGACTCGGTGGAGATTTTCGAAAATCGCCAGAGCGCGCACAAGGCGTCTGCTTTGTCGAGATCGCTTGACTCCGGGTCCTTGAGCAGCGTCTGCAACTCTGCTTCCGTGCCCCCCATGTCCATCCCGAACCAGAAAATTTTATAACCGCCCAGCAGTTCATCCAGCCAGCGTTCATACCAGGTCAGGAAATCGGGTTCATACGTGACGAACGGCGTCTGACCATCCGCATCGGCATAGACGACACGCCCCCGACAGGCACCTGTCACGATCAGCACCATTTCATAAGAGCAGCCTTGCGAGCCAATGGAGAGGGTGCCCTGAAACGGCGTTTTCGTGTCGAACTGATCCGCCCAGTCGTCAGTACGTTCCATCCGAAAATAGAGCGGACAGGGACGCGACAGATAATCGGGACTCAGTTCATCGCCGATCCAGTCACTGAAGTCATTCCATTTTTCTAATGGATATATACCATAATACGGACCGGCGCCCCCATTGCCGGCGTACAGTAGAAAGGCCCGAAATTCTTCGGGCAGGCGGATCTGATGTTCGGCTTCGAAATCGAGCAACGCCTGTTCTTTGATGGGGGGATTGAGTTGATAGCGATGGGTCTCGGCACCAAGATCGTCCGGAAACTGTTGGCGTACTCGCTTCAGCTTTTCCAGGATTCGTTCGATTTGCTCTCGGTGTGCCGGGTTCATTGATTCACGATTCTGATTTACTGGCATGTTTCCTTTTGTTAATGAAGTTCATTTTATGAGGCTGTGATTGCACATTGTTATCACAGTCTTAACAGGACAGTTGATTCCCGAAAAGGTTCTATCGCCGCGACTGACATTCTAGAGCGCATCACATTTAACCATAGCGTCTCTCGATCTAAGATACTCGGTCCAAATGGCCCTGGAGACGCTACAGTAAAACTGGACACAGTCTATTATACGCAGTCCAGATCCCCCTGAACGCCGACAAATTGTCTCGGAAGCGTTTTCCTGTCGCGAGAATTCGTCGTCAGGTCTTTTCTTTCCCTTAAAGCAGTTGGTATGATAAATCATTGCTTCATTTCTTCATGCTTTCAGGATTCATTGAAAGGAACTTCGGATGCGCTTGCTGATGATGCTGGTTTTATTCTGCGCTGTTTATACACCCCTGCAGGCGGCCCAGAAGCCGAATATCCTGTTCATTGCCATTGATGATCAGAACGACTGGATCGGCTGTCTGAAAGGGCATCCGCAGATCAAAACTCCCCACATCGACAAAGTGGCCGCAAAGGGAACGCTGTTCGCGAATGCCCACTGTCAGTCGCCGCTTTGTAATCCATCGCGAACCAGCCTGATGACGGGCCTGCGACCTTCGACGACGGGCGTGTATGGGCTGGCTCCCTGGTTCCGCACGATTGAGAAGTTCAAAGATCGCGTTTCGCTGCCACAGTATCTGGAACAGAACGGCTACAAAACTTATACGACCGGCAAAATTTATCATGGCGGTTATGGACGCAAAAAAACCGACAAGGAATTCTCGGTCATCGGACCTCCGCCCGGCGTGGGAGTGAAGCCTCCGAAAAAACTGGTCGAGACACCCAACCCGCATCCGCTGGTCGACTGGGGCACATTCCCTCATCAAGACGAGGACAAAGGAGACTGGAAAGTCGCGAGCTGGGCCGTCGATCAATTGAACAAAAAGCCAACCGAACCGTTTTTCCTGTCGGTTGGATTTTTTCTGCCTCACGTTCCCTGTTACGCGACACAGCAGTGGTTCGACCTGTATCCGGAAGAAACGCTGCAGCTCCCTCCGTTCCTGGCAACCGACCGGGACGACACGCCCCGCTTTTCCTGGTACCTGCACTGGAAACTGCCCGAGCCCCGCTTCAAGTTTCTGCAGGAAGCGAATCAGTGGAAGAACCTGGTCCGTTCGTACCTGGCGTGCACCAGCTTTGTCGACAGTCAGATCGGCCGTGTGACCGACGCGCTGGAGAAAAACAACCTGGACGAAAACACGATCATTGTCATCTGGTCGGATCATGGCTGGCATCTGGGTGAAAAACTGATCACGGGGAAAAATACACTGTGGGAACGTTCGACGCGGGTGCCTTTGATTTTCGCCGGTCCGGGCATTACGGAAAATGCGGTCTGCGAAAAACCGGCCGAGCTGCTGGACATTTATCCCACACTGATCGAACTATGCGACCTGCCTCCCCGCACGGATCTGGAAGGACACTCCCTGGTACCTCAATTGAAAGATGCGAACACGCCCCGCAAGTGGCCTGCGATTACTTCGCACAACCGCAACAACACTTCGGTGCGGACAGAGAACTATCGGTACATCCATTACGCTGACGGATCGGAGGAGTTTTATGACATGAAACAGGATCCGGCAGAATGGAACAACCTGAGCGGTGATCCCAATTATGCCACGCTGATCGAAGAGCATCGTGCGTGGCTGCCTACCGTGAATGAGAAACCCGCGCCGGGCAGCAAGCATCGAATTCTGCGTTATGAAAACGGTCAGGCAAACTGGGAAGAGGTCGACATCAAAGCCGACGAACCGATTCCCGAACTGTAATAAATCATGGCGTATTCGCAGCCGATATACATCGGAAAATCTGCAAGCGAACGGAAGCAGATAAAACCAGTTTTACCATTCAGTAAAATCGTGACGGCAGTTTTTTCGGCACACGATTTCTGCAGAATTTTTTGTGATGCGCATTCAAGATTCGTCACACAGGCTGCCGAACTAAGCGTGTATAACAATTAAAACTGGGAGCAAGTCACTGCTGATGAACCCAAGACAGACGCTCGCGTCTGAGTAGTCAGTTGCGGATCTTGTAACCCAATTGTAAGTGTTACACGAACAGGAGTACTACGTACTATAAGGGTTGGGAGCTTGGGCTTCCAACCCTTTTTTAATGCGCATGTTCTGAACGCGACTGCGTGGCCCAGTAGAGCTGTTTGTGCCCATGCGATTCGAATTCCGCAACCTTCTGTTTCGCGACTGCTTCCGAGAGCCCCGCTTCAATCAGAAAACGATTCCCATCATCCCCCTGCCGCCAGACCGACCAGGTGTGTTGTGTGTTGGCGTTGTGATCTAAACGAGTTGTGTTTTCGTTCATTTTGAAATGACCTTCCTTCACCTATTATTGACTGTCACATTTCACCTGACTACCTTAGACTTTCATAACTATTGACAGACAATGGAAAACTCCAGAGGTGATAATATGTTCGAAAACGAAATTGCCATTAACCAGTTGCAGTTGAAGCAGCTGGCCACCATCGTGGTGGATCTGCCTGAGGAATGTCTCTTCACGCGCGGACAGGGGCACGGGCATCCGCCGGTCTGGATTCTTGGTCACCTGGCGATTGTCGGTGAAATGGGACAGACATTTCTGGGTGGCAGCCTGACGCATCCGAGTTGGGCACCGCTGTTTGGACCTGGTTCAAGTGATGAAGTCGAGCCGGAGGACTCCCTGACGCGAGAGACGCTGATTACGTCGCTCAATCAGGCTTATGAAACACTGCAGTCGATGGCGGCGGAGGCACAGCCCGAGGATGTTGCGGGGCCGCATGGAATTGAATTTTTCGAAGGGACCCCCGTGCAAACAGTGGGGCATGCAATCTCGCTGCTGCTGACGAATCACTTCGCCTTTCATCTGGCGCAACTCTCCAGCTGTCGCCGCGATCGGGGACTGGGGCCTATTTTTTAAGCCGCCGGTTTGCTGTGAAAATGATTGCAACCAGAGACTGCTTTGTTTAGTCTGAATAGAATCACTGAGACTGCATAGCGCCGCTTTTGTTTTTTCACAGACAGGCTGAATTCATGATGCATCGTACTGCGCGTTTCCTGTTTTGTTGCTCACTGCTGACGGGTTGCCTGGTTGGTTCGGCTCTGCAGGCAGCAGATCAAGAGCCGGAGAAATCGGACCAGACTACTATCGTCACTTTTGGTGATTCGACCACCGCGACGCGCGGGCCGCTGGTCGTGTATTCGATGATTCTGGAGAAAGAGCTTCCCACAGCCGACAAGCCCGTGAAAGTGGTGAACTCCGGGATTGGGGGGCACACGACGCAGAACGCCATCGCTCGGTTTAAGAAAGATGTGCTGCAGCATGATCCCGATCTGGTGGTGATTCAGTATGGCATCAATGATTCCGCCGTCGATGTCTGGCGCGATCCGCCCGCGACCCAATCGCGGGTTTCGGTGGAACAGTATGACGCGAACCTGCGGACAATGATCAAACAGCTCAAAGAAAAACAGATCGCGGTGATCCTGATGACGCCGAACTCGCTACGGTGGATTCCCCGCATGCAAAAACTGTATGGCAAGCCCCCGTACGATCCCGAAGATGTTCAGGGTTTCAATGTGCTGCTGAAATCATATGCGGCTGCGGTACGAAAGATCGCGAAAGAGGAACATGTGCCTCTCGTCGATGTCTACGCGGCCTTTGAAAACTATGACAAACAGGCCAATCAGGCCGCCGATGACCTGCTGCTGGACGGCATGCATCCTAATACCGAGGGTCAGCGAATGGTGGCGGATCTGCTGCTGCCCCAGATCAAAGCCGCATTAGCAAAACAGGGCCAGTGAACGTCTGCGGTACCGTCCCTGCTGATTTTCTGCGCTGACGGTCGATTTTTGCAAGGGTTAGCTGTATCGTAGGAATCACGTCCGCGGTTCGCTCACTCCCTCTGATTTCGAATGTATTCCAGGGTTCATTCCTCATGCAGTCACTGTCGTTCCTCGATTTTGCCGTCATCGCCGCATATCTGATCGGAACACTGGGCCTGGGTCTGTATATCGGTTCCAAAATCAAGACCGGCTCCGATTACTTCCTGGCCGGTCGCAAGCTCCCATGGTGGGCGATTGGCATGTCGCTGGTGGCGACCGACATTGGTGCCGTGGATATTGTGGGAACGGGAGGTGCCGCGCATCAGCATGGCCTGGCGGTCGCGAATTTCGAATGGATCGGCTGCGTACCCGCGATGATCATCGCCGCGTTTGTGTTCATTCCCTTTTTCTGGCGGAGCGGCGTGACCACGATTCCCGAATACATGGAACGGCGGTTTAATGTCGCGGTCCGCTCGGCACTGGCGATCTGCTGGATCATTTTTATGGCATGCAACCTGGGCATCATGCTGCTGGCTTCCGCGAAAATGATGCACGTACACCTGGGGATGACCGTCAATGCCTGCATTTATCTGACCGCCTTCCTGGTCGGCATCTACACGATTTCCGGCGGACTGGCGGCGGTCGTCTATACCGACATGATTCAATGCGTGATCATGATCGGAGGCTGTCTACTGGTGCTTGTGCTGGGAATCATCGACCTGGGTGGCATCGACAATTTCCAGGCGGAGATCAAAAAACAGGAACAGATTCAAAGTGAGAAGCAGGCGGCTCTCGTCGAAAAGCAGGAAGCGGAAGCAGCGCCGGCGGCCGGAGTCCTTGATGTTTCGCATACGTCGCTCATTCTGCCTGCTGATGCCGACACGCCGTTTCCGTGGACGGGCATTTTCTTTGGTCTGGCGTTGATTCTGAGCCCCGCCTACTGGATTGGTAACCAGGCGATTGTACAACGTTCGCTGGGAGCCAGAAGTGAATTCGACGCGAAAGCCGCCTATGTATGGGGTGCACTGCTGAAAAATCTGGTACCAGTGGTCGTCGCGGTGCCCGGTTTGATCGCGTTTGTGAAATTTCCCGAGCTGACCGATGGCGACCAGGCGTTCCCGGAACTGATTTCGCATCTGCTGCCGACCGGATTAAAAGGGCTGTTCCTGGCGGCTTTCCTGGCGGCGCTGATGTCAAGCATCGACTCGTACCTCAACTCGGCCTCGACGATAGTGACCAACGATTTCTACAAACGCTTTTATCGCAGGGACGCCAGTGATGAATCGCTGTTGAACATCGGCCGCGTGGTGACGTTTCTGCTGGTGCTCTGGGCGATCGGCTTTTCGTTCTTTCTGATGACCCGCAGCGAAGGCATCTATACGATCTTCCAGACACTGATGGCATTCTTCCAGGGGCCCGCGTTCGCGATCCTGCTCACCGGGCTGCTCTGGAAGCGGGCGACCGGCGTGGCTGCCTTCATCGGGTTCATTGTCGGTGTCTGCTTTTCGATCACGCTGTTCGCGTTGAACCAGGAATCGGTCTACACGGCACTGGGGATGGAGCCGCTATTTCAGATTTCTGAACCGTTCCTCTACTTTTCGATCTGGGCGTTTGTGGTTTCGTTTTCACTGATTGTGATCATCAGCCTGCTGACGAAGCGCGAGCCGGACGAAAAGATTGAAGGGCTGGTGTTCAGCCTCAAACCGCGAAAGGAAACCGCATGACGCCCCTGCATCATATAGGCAATTTCGTGCGCGACCTGGTGGTGCAGATTCCAATGTCCGCCGTCCGGCTGCTGTTTGTCGGCACTCTGGTCGCTGTCCTGATCTGGGTCTTGCGGCTTCCCCGCGAAACGACGACGGCAGAGAACGCGACACACTGGTATCAGAACCTGAAAATCTGGGCCTGCCTGGCGCTGGCGATTCAGATTGTGATCTACAGCATTTTCTGAATCGGAACTGGTTTCGTTTTTTCTACCACAAAAAGCACGAAATGACACGAAAGCATCTGGTTAGTGAGAGGTCAGAACCTGGGTGAAAATAATCGCATGAAGGGTGTGATTTCGAATCAGGTTCCTGTTGGGTTCTGCTATTCCTGAAATGATCGCTTACTCTGACAGTTTCCTGCTCGCTGCGCTCGGCCCGAATTTTATTCGGGCCCACCCATTATTCTTTTTTTCGTGTGGTTTCGTGTTGTTCGTGGTAGTAAAACAATCGTCTGAACCGCGGCGTTGATTGGATCATCAGCTTTTTAGAATCTGCGGGATCGGTTTGGCGCCGTGGTCAGCGAGGGGAATGGGGCGGCCGATGTTGGACATGTTCTGCTGCTGGGGATCGAGGCCGAGCGCGGCGCAGATGGTTGCCATCAGATCGGGAACGACGACCGGCTGGTCGGTGACTTTCATGCCGTCCTCGCTGGTTTTGCCGATGACCTGTCCGCCGCGAATGCCGCCTCCGCCGAGCACCGTGGTCCAGGCTGCGGGAAAATGATCGCGGCCCGTGTTCTGATTGATCTTCGGTGTGCGGCCGAATTCACCCATCCAGACAATCAGCGTGGAATCCAGGAGTCCCCGCTGTTCGAGATCGGTCATCAACGTGCCCCAGGCGGGGTCGAGGACTTCACTCAGACTTTTGACGGCTTCGAAGTTTTCCTGATGCGTATCCCAGCCGAATGTGTTGTTGCCTTGCACGCCATTCAACGAGACTTCGACAAAAGGGACTCCCTGTTCAATCAACCGGCGGGCCAGCAGACAACCCTGTCCGAAACGATTGCGGCCGTAGGCATCGCGGAGCGCGTCCGGTTCCTTATCCAGTTGAAAAGCTTCGATGGCTTTAGAACGCATCATGCGAACGGCGGCGGTGTAGGCACTGCGATGACTGCTGGTCGGTGTGCCGGGATGCGTGGCGGAGAATTCGGTTTCCAGGTCTTTCAGAATGGATAATCGTTCGTCGGCCTGCTGGCGCGTAATGCCAGTGGGCAAAGTCAGGTTTTTGACTTTTAACGCGGCGTCGACATTCGCAGCATCGTTCGGCACGATCCCTGTTCCTTCACCAACGATCAGGGGAGCGAACTGCGGTCCCAGAAAGCCGGGGCCGTAGGCATTGGGGCTTAATGTTTTATTGGGGGCGATGCTGACGAAGTTGGGCAGGTCGGCGTGTGTGCTTCCCAGTTCCTTACTCAGCAGTGAGCCGAGCGTCGGATAGTTGAGGGGGCCGGACGGGAGATAGCCGGTGCGGAGCAGATACGTGGCGCGAGTGTGGTCTCCTTCTTTGGTACTCATCGAGCGAATGGGAACCAGGTGTTTCATAACCTTCGCAAGTTGAGGTAGATGTTCGGAGATCTGTACGCCGGGCACATCGGTGTCGATCGCTTTGAACGGGCCACCATTTTCGTGCTGCGGTTTGAGATCGAAGGTATCGGTCTGACTCGGTCCGCCCGACATCCACAACAGAATGCAGCTGCGTTTGCGCTGCGGGTTGTCGGCGGTTTCAGCGGCCAGACGTCGGAGCCAGCCCGACATGCCTGTGCCCAGCACGCCCAGCGCGGAGAGGCGCAGGTAATCGCGGCGGGAAATCTGCGGGCTTTGTCTGTCTGTTCTGCCTGTCATCTGTGTATCCTCCAGAACCCTCTTTTTGTATTTTAGGGGATTTTTTGAAACAAAAGCGAGTCTTTTCCGGTAAGAATCATGAAGCGTTATGTGATCCTGCCGGGCGATGGCAGATTTTGTTTCAGTCGCCGTGCTCCCTCTGATATGATACGGGACAGTCGGTGGTTTTATTTAACGGATTTCGTATTGGTGTTCGTTCTTCGACTTTTTCTTTGTATGTCAGGTTTGAATTGATGTTGAGTCTTTCTCGATTCCATTGCGTATCGGCAGTCACTCTGTTTGCGTTACTCCTTTGTGTGTCTTCGGTTAGAGCGGAAGAACCCGCCGAACTGCCTTATCATCAGCAGAAAAATCTGGTCTATGCGGAAGTGCATGGCGTGGGCCTGCTGCTGGATGTGTTCACGCCCCGCTCCAAGCCGAACGGACTGGGTATCGTCGATGTGGTTTCGGGCGCGTATCACTCGGATCGGGGCAAACTCCGCGATCATAAACAGGCGCAAATGTTCGATATCTTCTGCTCACGCGGCTACACGGTATTCGCCATCCGTCCCGGTTCAATCGCGAAATTCAACGGCCCCGAGATGCTGGACAATGTGAATCGCGGAATTCTGTGGGTCAAAGAACATGCCAGGGAATACCAGGTCGATCCGAATCGACTGGCGCTGCTGGGCGCTTCGGCCGGCGGTCACCTGGCCTGTATGGCGGCGGTATCGGCGGCGGATGCGAAGTCCAAAACGCGGGTGAAAGCGGTGGCTGTCTTTTTTCCACCCACCGATCTGATGAACTACGGCGGCTTCAAAATTGACATCAGCGGCGAAGATCAACTGGCGCAATCCATCCGCCGACTGATCACGCCCAAGGGTTCAGAAACGATCGACGTCAGCCGCCTGGACGAACTGCGAACCGCGTTCTCCCCGGCCCGCCTGGTGAAACCGGGCCTGCCTCCGTTTCTGATCATTCATGGCACTGCAGATTTCATGGTGCCGATCCAACAGTCGCGGGTGATGGTCGCCGCTTTGCAGAAAGCGGAGGTGCCGGTGAAGTTCATCATCAAAGAAGGGGGCGGCCACCCCTGGCCCACGATCCACGAAGAAGTCGAACTGATGGCCGACTGGATCGACGGGCAGTTGAAGTAGGTCGGGAGGGCTCATTGTGATTTTTTCTACCACGAAAAACACGAAATGACACGAAAGAACCTGGGTGGTGAGAGGTCAGAACCTGGGTGGTCCCGAATGTAATTCGGGATTGTCGCAGACAACAGGAGGTTGTGATAGAAACCTGCTGCGTCTGTGTTGAAGCTGAGTTTCTGATCGATACTCGTAAATTGATCTCTACATGATAGGGAATCGGAATCTGGTTTGAATGAGTGAGCTGCAACCTCCTGCTCGCTGCGCTCGGCCCGGATGTGTATCCGGGCTTACCCTTTCTTTTGCTTTCGTGTGGTTAAGTGTTTTTCGTGGTAGTAAACCATAATGTAAGAACCCCGACTAAAATCGGGTGGCCTCGGATGTAATCCGAGGTTGTCGCAGACAACAGGAGGTTGCGATAGAAACCTGCTGCGCCTGTGTTGAAGCTGAGTTTCTGATTGACACTCGTGAATTGATACCTACATGGTAGGAAATCGAATCTGGTTTGAATGAGTGAGCTGCAACCTCCTGCTCGCTGCGCTCGGCCCGGATGTGCATCCGGGCTTACCCTTTCTTTTTCACTTTCGTGTGGTTTCGTGTTTTTCGTAATAGTAAAAGAATTTCAGGGAGACGCAGCTTTGCGTTGCAGGTTCAGCACCACATCCGCTTCGGGCAATTTGAATACATTTGGACGTGGTTTACCGGTCCACTTTTTCTCTTTCCAGGCACCCACGACACAGGAAACTTTGAGTCGGTTGCCGTCCAGTTCATAGATCCCCAGAACATCGCCCCCTTCCTTCTGGGCGGCGTGGGAGCGGTGGTCCCATCTTTTTGGTTTTGCTGTCGGATCAAGATTGAAGGTCCCCGACCAGAGTTCCTTGCCGTGCTGATCCAGTGCCGCGTAAGTCAGATCTTTGTGAAACACCAGTTGCGTTGCCTCTTTTGTCGCTCCTGCGGGTTCACTGGAAACGATCTTCCAGGTCCCGGCGAATTGCTGCAGCGCCTGCTTGAGTTCCTGCCTGGGGGGCGCGGCTGCCGACAGTTCCTGCACCGGCATGATTGAAACGAAAAGCAATAAAATGTTAGATGCAAAATTCATATTCATTGGAATGTTCCTCCCGCTATTGAAGATGATGAAAATTATGTGACGCGCTTTCGCTATTATTCAATTCTTCCGATTAGTCTCAGCGCAGTCCCCCGGATGCCTGGATGATCTCGCCGGTCAGCCAGGCGGAATCGTCAGAGGCGAGAAAAGCGACCACGCGCGCAATGTCTGCTGGTGTGCCGATGCGGTTTAAAGGCGTCATCGCGACCAGTTGTTTCTCGAAATCACTCTCTACGCCATACAGGCCCGCTGCCTGCGTTCCCTCGCTTAACGTCGCGCCTGGATTGACTGAATTGACGCGGATGTTGCGGGAGGCCAGTTCCTTCGAGAGCACTCCGGTAATCGCGTCGAGCGCACTTTTGCTGGCGGAATAGATCGAAAAACCGGGGGGACACATCTTGGAAGCCCCGGAGCCAATGTTAATGATGGTGCCTCCTTGAGATCCAAAGCAGTGCAGCGACTCCCGGATGACTAACAGAGGACCAAGCACGTTGATATTGAATTCACGATGAAACTCTGCTTCCGTCAGATCGCTCAATGGTGTCTCGCGATACACGCCGGCATTGTTTACCAGGATGTCGAGTCGGCCAAAGGTTGAAGCAACATCCTGGAATAAACGTGCCACATCTGCTGCATTCGAAACATCTGCCTGCACCGCAACAGCTCGTCCGTTCTCCCGTTTGATTTGTTTTACCAGGGTTTCGGCGCTCTCGCCATCGGTCGCATAATTCACAACCACAGCTGCACCCGCGGCAGCCAGTTCCCTGGCGATCCCCGCACCGATTCCCTTTGATGCCCCCGTGACAACTGCTACTTTTTTGTCCAGATTTAACATCGTATCTCCTCGCCTAAAGAAAAGTGTTCGAGTGTTGCACTAATTCTTAGACACAGTGAGGAGACCGGTGTGACAGTCGCCGTTCTTTTTCAGTTCAAACCTAACGTAGCGCGAATGCCCGGTTGCTCCAGCAACTGTTGCAGCCAGTCGATTTGACTGGATGGTTCCAGAAAGGGATGTGTGCGAAACAGGGCTGCATATTGCTGCTCCGTGGCGTCGTCCATTTTGCGAATGGTGTCGGAGGCAACTTCACTGATGCGTTGAACGTGTTGCGGTACGAACAGTAAATGCTCGGGGTCGACGTGCCCCTCTTTGATAAAGCCCCTGGTTTTCTTCGGGCAGCGGCAGGGATTCCTCTCATTCACCAGTCCACACTGGTTCTGCATGAACTGATATAAATCGCTACGAGCCCGTGACAGACACTGCCGAAAATTGTCTGCCGACATCTCCATAATTTCACTCCCCACTTGATCACTGGCGCCGAAGATTTCACCCAGTGTGAAAATCAGTCGTTGCCGGCGATCCAGACAGAGCAGCATGCCGGTCGTACACGCGACTTTGGCTTCTTCGACGAGCAGCGGAACATCCACGGGAACAGTTCTGGGATCTGGCAGATCCAGATCGGGAATGTCTTTAATCGCGGCAGAATAACTGGAAAATGTTTGCGGCTGAGATTCTCCCCCCCGTCGTTTCATATTCAGAACGTGATTGACCGTGATGCGATAAAGCCAGGTGCGGAACTGACTGGTCCCCTGAAAAGTACTCAGTCGTGTGATGGCTTTGAGAAGAACTTCCTGCGTGACTTCTTCCGCATCGTGCGGGTGAAACACCATCCGGATCGCGATGTTATAAATCCAGGCCTGATGCCGGAGAACCAGCTTTTCGAGTGCACTGCGATCACCATTTTGGGCCTGATCAACCAGTTCGATATCCTGCTGGTCATCGTCAGCGATTTCGGTAAAGGGATTGTACATCAGGGGTTTGGGCATTTCGTCTCTCACTGATTGGAATGAACCTTTGAGTATTCTCTCCCTTTGACCCATTCTGGTACAGACTGTGACAGTCAGGCCAGTATTTTTTTAGAGAAACTTGCAGGGACCTGCTTCGTCTGTGCTGAACTTGAGTTTCTGATTGAAACTCGTGAATTGATTTCTACATGATCGGAAATCGAATCTGGTTTGGTTGAGTGAGCTGCCACCACCGGCTCGACCTTCTTTCATAGTTTCACCCCCTTTTTTCTTTCTTGAGTAGGACGGTTTTCATTCACTGTCGGGCGAGCCGACAGTGAAACTATGTAGGAAGCCTCCGTCGGATCGATTAA